>JAABUH010000341.1_pt1 | contig 70660 bp, 85 predicted proteins | sample 5559121 | NCBI WGS metagenome assembly JAABUH01 (sample SAMN10711871, study PRJNA513364) | rock metagenome | isolation source: Antarctica rocks | place: Antarctica: Victoria Land, Battleship Promontory nord | collected 2015-12-28 | reverse complement strand
TCCTCCTCCACACATCCATCCATTCTCCCGTCACTCCAACAAGCCAAACCCAAGGAGGAAGAAAGGACAAACAACCTACCTGCCGGAGCCCCAACGACACCCGCAATAACCCTCGCAACCGCACCATTCCCAACCAGACTCCAACGACTCTTTCTCCTCCCCCTCCTCAAATCCCGATCCTTCAACCAAACGTAGATCCCAAACCTCGAACTACCATAAGTAGCCTGTCTCACCAAACTCCCACTCAATCTTGTCCATAATTCTCGTACACCGGAACTACGGACGGTGTTTCGAGCTGTCTGGATCCTACCGAGTCGGAGCCGTTGGGTTTGGGATCGGACTCTCGTTTGATCGATCGGGTGGGTCATGGTCACGGACATCATAGCGGCGGCTCCTAAACCGTGGAATCAGCTACAGAGCAAGGCTTGGGTTATCCGGGAAGTGGATGGAAAGAGGCGAAACTTGCTGCCAAGCCAGATGGGGTGTGATCTGACATTCCGAGGTAGCAGAGAGACGATCACGTCGGTCATCTCCGCCTCATCACGACCGACATTTGTTACTATATTAAACGGTTCAATAGACTCGTTACGTTTTTGTAAAGTAATCACAAGTTTTTTGTTCGGCCGAGGTTTCGGTTCTCTTTCGAAGACTCCCGATTCATCAAGTTGTCAAGGGTCATCGGGGAATACTGTTGGGGGACTGTAGGTAATGACTCAAACACACGCTGTGACCGGATGTTGATTTGAGAAAATTTGGGTTCTGGTGCAGCAGAGATCTTGTCTGCAGTTTTGAATGCCAGCCATCACTTTTGCCAAATCAATTGGAGGAGGCGACCTTCAATGAAGAAGAATGGGATAAACCCCGGTACCTTTCATTGGCTATGGCTGTCCGAAGCACGAGCAAATTTAAGTCAACACGGTGAGAGCCCGGCAAATCTTGGGAAGATAAAAGACGGATGTCCGGGTCTTTATGTATTGAATCCTAGCGATATTATTGCAGTCCCGAGTCCGAGGCCATAAAGCTTGATATCCCCGCACCCGATCCTGGGACAATGATCCCCCTACTTGCTGATCCCCCCCCCTTCCCTTGCTCCTTGTCAACCATCAGGCAGGAGGCTTTACTCCGCTACGATGCATCTCAATGTTTAGATTTCGAACCCACCAAAATTGACAAAACATACTGTACTTCTAGATCAAGCGGCATCTTAATTTCGTCATCACGCTCCTTTCCCATAGCCGGTCCTTCCCAATTTACCGACCCGCATCCCGACACACGTGCGTCACTATCATCTCCATTTCTCGCTGAAAACTTATTTACCCAACTTGCCGCTGCTTTTCATCTAACCTCACACGACCTAAGCACACGACAAGGTTTCAGAACTTCCTGTCAAACATGTCAAAATACATCGAGTCTAATCAAGCTACGGTACAAGATGATAAGACCTTGCCTGTGATCACGTCGGATTCCGAGTCTCAGATCAACCTTTGGGAAGCGAGGGCGAAGAGGGAGGGGATCAAACCTGCTTTCTTGGCCAAGGTCGAGGTTCTCAATGAGGCTATCAGGGATATTGGGTTGGGGAGGTTTCAGTATGAGTTGTTCATCACTGCTGGTATGTTCGACATATACGGTAAATATGGCGCGAAAGTTGACGGAGTGAAGGGTTTGGATGGTTTGCGGACAATATATGTAAGTCAGGAGAAGGACCGACTGAGGATGAGGCTAATAATATAGGCAGGGCTGCAAGGAATCGCTATCATTCAACCTGCTGTCGCGAATGAATGGCGAGGATACCCGACTGTCCGATTGTCGACGTTGGCTCTGTACGCCGGTCTGATAGTCGGAGCGACGTTCTGGGGCTGTTCCTGCGACGTGATCGGGTCAGTAATCGTTTTACAATCATCTCTCATCCACCGGACCATTTCTTCCTCAAGATCACTTGCCATCAACCGCAACCTCTGCCTGTTCTGTCTCCCTCCCTTCTATGCCACCCTTCTCCCCCTCTTTTCCTTACAGATCTTCATCGCCTCTCGGATGAGCCACCGAAAACGAGAGAACGAGAGGCTGATGTAGCCACAGCCGTCGTCTCGCCTGGAACTCCACCCTAGTCATCGGCGGGATCTTCGGCATCGCAGCAGGCGCAGCCCCAAACTTCACCGTCTTCTGCACAATGATCGCCCTCATCGGTTTCGGGGTAGGAGGGAACTTACCTGTCGATGGGACGCTCTTCATAGAGTTCTTGCCGGGATCGAAACAGTACCTCTTGACTTTGTTGAGTCTTTGGTGGGCTGTTGGGCAGGTCGTGGCTTCGCTCATCTCGGTGGGTCGTCTTTGCTCGACTCCAGTAAGGTGAAATAAAGCTGATAGGAGGTAGTGGGCTTTCTTGTCCAAATATGGGTGTCCGACTCGTGAGTCGTCTCGTATTTTTTATGGGTGCTGGTAACACCATTGACACGAGAACCACAGCTCCGACTGGAACTTTCTGCTCAAAAGAGTCAAATATGGGTTGGCGATATGCGTACTACACCCTCGGCGCGTTGATGCTGTTCCTTTGGTCAGTCTCGGTCTGAAGCGGAGGATGAACGTCCACTCACGTGTCTTCAGGTTCATCCGCTTTTTCATCTTCCCTGTTTACGAGTCACCGAAATTCCTCGCTTCGATTGGGAAGGACGAAGCTGCCGTCGAGGTGATTCACCGCCTAGCCAAAAGAAACGGTACCACCACCACACTATCGGTTGACGATCTCCGAGCCGCTGCGGCACCATACCTCCGAGGAGAGGATAAAGTGTTGGACCCGAAAACAAAGTTCACCACCCTCGAACTGATCAAGCATTCCTTCGATGACGTTCGAGGGGAACATATCCGAGCTCTCTTCTCCACTCCTCGGTTGGCTTACTCCACCTCATTGGTCATCTTCTGCTATGCCGCACTCGGTCTAGCTTACCCGCTCTTCAACGGCTTCCTCGGTACTTACCTCGCAGAGAAGAACGCGAGTTTCGGAAACACCAGTCTCGATGCGACCTATGCTGGGTATACGTATCAGGCGGCATGTGGTGTACCGGGGAGCATGTTGGCGGCGGTTATGGTGGAGTGGGGTAGGGGAGGGAGGAAATTTGCCATGGCTTTCTTCACGATCTCAGCTGGGTGTTTCTTGTTTGGGTTGACGAGAGCGAGGAATGGGACGACGATCGATGTCTTGACTTGTTTCGCTTCGTTCTTCGAGAATGCCTTCTGTGAGTGTCAAGATCAGCTGCATCATCCACATGTCCCAGTCGATCTTCCATTCTTTCATACTCACGCATTCCAACTTCACACCGAGGTATTCGTTATACTAGACTGACTGCATGATCTAGACGGCGTCCTCTACGGTTACGCTCCCGAAGTCTTCCCTACACCTTCCCGAGGAACAGGTGACGCCTTGGCTTCGGCATCATCTCGAATCACCGGCATCTTCGCTCCCGTCATCGCAGTCTACTCCAAAGCAGCCGACACACCCGATGGACCCGTCTATGCTTCAGCTTCGATCTTCGTCGTGTGAGTGACTTGTAGCCTGCTTCCTGCATCCATAGCTGATTAGGTGCGATGGGTTTAGGACTGGTCTGGTGATGTTGTTATTACCGATCGAGACGAGGGGTCACACGGCACTCTGAGTTTTGGGGGCTTTGCTCATAGTGGAATCTTGGGGTGTCAACGAGAGAAAAGGAAAAGGAATGAATGCATCAGAAGTGGCTTTGCATTAGTCAAAAAGATAGCCACGTGGAATCTGGTTTTTTCCGAAAGACCGGTATCACCGGATTGTGGTGAGCTTTAGTCGTGTTCACCATACGGGACAAAGACGAAATTTCGTCAAAGACGCCTTTACTCAACTACATCTCCAATCACGGTCACATTAGATCAATACGACAGCGCTTGATCCAGTGATCTACCCAATGGCTGGAAGAATATCTCGCTCTGTGCGGTGATCGTGCTCAGGTGCTTCTTGATCGATTCACCAGTCTCACTGTCCCGCCATGTCGGTGTGAGAACCCATCTGTACTCGGACGATTTGCTCCCTAACCTTGCTTCCTTGGATCTCATAGTCAAGGAGAGGGCAAGATGTTCGGCGTCACTCCTCCAATCAGTACCGACCCACCCAAACCAGCCGACATCCAATCCTCGGAAGGTGAGCTTGGACCATCCTTCCGCTCGCCCCGGACCACAGCTGATTTCGGAACTAGCTCTCATGGCGGATCTGGTCGCTCTTAAGCAGTTCGAATCGGAACAAGAACGGAAAGTCCGGTATGTACAACCTCCCTATGCATATGATGGATGTACTGATGCTGACGTTGTGATCAGAGAACGGTTGCTATCCAACATCGCTCAGCTGGTCACCAAATTCGTTCATGACGTCTCGATCAGAGCCGGTTTATCGGAGAAGGTCGCTTCGGAAGCTGGTGGCAGGATATATACTTCTGGTTCATATCGGTCAGTTGCCTCCCTCTCCTCCCTCCTTTCCAATTACAACCGTTACACTTCCACCTTGTCTTTGTGTCCCTTTCCAAGCGGTCCCGGTCCAAGGCTGATATGGGATGTTTCCGATACAGGTTAGGAGTCCATGGCCCCGGCTCGGATATCGATACGATCTGCGTCTGTCCTCGACATGTCTATAAGGATAATTTCTTTGGGGAGTTCAAGGAGATGTTGAGGGAATGGCCGGCTGTCACGGAAATATCTGTATGTCCCCCTCCATGGCTGTTCTCGGTCCAGTCTGGGATATCGGACACAGAGATAAGGGGGCTGATCGTTGTACCAATGGTCTAGGCGGTTGAATCGGCTTTCGTACCGGTGATGAAGACTGTGATCTCGGGAGTTGAGGTGGATCTTTTGTTCGCGAGGGTGAACCTGGCGGAGGCGGGCGATAAGTTGGATATCGAGAAGGATGAGATTTTGAGAGGTGTGGATGATGCTTCACAGCGGAGTCTCAACGGTGAGGCAGCCAGATCGAGTGCTGCTTCAGAGGGGTAGGAGCTGATTGGGATAGGGCCGAGAGTGACGGATATGATGTTGAATCTCGTCCCGGATGTGGCCAACTTCCGGACAGCATTACGAACGATCAGATTGTGGGCGAAGCGTGAGTGACCAGGGTCTAGGGGTGGGAGGGATGAGGCTGATGTGGATTAGGGAGAGGGATATACTCCAACGTCCTCGGGTTTCCTGGAGGTGTTTCCTGGGCACTCTTGACCGCTCGGATATGTCAGCTGTATCCTACCGCCGCCCCTGCTACTCTCGTCGGCAAATTCTTCCCGATCTTTTACCAATGGTCAGCCCCTCTAAAACCGCTGTCATGGGGAAAATTGCTTAAGTGAGGTAGGGGCTGGCCGCAGCCTGTGGTGTTGAAGAAGATCGAGACTGGACCTGCGAACATGCAACATTCCGTTTGGAATCCTAGAGTGGGTCGGCTGGTCAGCGAGATGCAGACCTTCAATAATTTGCTTCTTCAGCTCGATCGACGAGATATGGCCCATCGAATGCCTGTCATCACCCCTGCCTACCCCTCCATGTGCTCTACCCACAATATCACCTCATCCACCATGTCAGTCATCAAGAACGAGATGTTAAGGGGTAAGAGTCTACACTTTCTATGACGATGTACATGGACTCATGGTCGACTTAGCGATGCAAATCACCGATAAGATCTTGAATAACCCTGGATCGTCATGGATGGAACTCTTCGAAAGAGTAGATTTCTTCGGCATGTATAAGACATATGTTCAAGTCGTTGCTTCCGCATCTTCAGCCGAGGGGATCAAGGATTGGTGCGTCTAACCCGCACCATGTAGAGGACATTGCTGACGTAAGTAGGGGCGGTACAGTCGAATCTCGAATACGGACATTAGTGCAAGATCTCGAAAACACTGATAACATCGTTACTGCTCATCCACAATGCGGAGGGATCGCTGCCAACTTCATCTGCTTGACCGAGGAGGAACAGGCCGCTGCCTCACAAGGAGAACTGAGCGTTGAGGCGATGAAGCGGACGGATGCGGAGTTGGAGGGGAAGGAGTATAAGAAAATCTATATGAAGAACTTCTTCATCGGATTGGAGATTGAGAAGAAGCCTAGTGAGTGGATGAACCGGAGTCGCTAAGTGTGGAGTTGACGAGCTGGGTAGAGGATGGCCAAGGAAGTCGGGTTCTGAATCTGTTCTACCCGAGCAAGCGGTTCTGCGCGGCTTGCCAGGGATGGGATAAGTATGATGAGCAGGAGATGAGTGTGATCTTACGGCCTGCAAAGAGGTGAGCAATTCAGAAGAGGATTTGAGCTGATTGGGTAGGTCGGAATTACCTTTCTACTGCTTTGCGGATGGTCAGCCGAAGGCGAAGAAGAAGGCGAAGCGAGGACAGCAGCATGTGAGTGTGGCTCGGATCGAGGATCCAGCTAAGCGCTTTCGAAGGGTGTGCTGGAACCAGGACTTGACGATGGGATGGATGGTCAAGGACCGAGCAAGCGATCAAAGTATGTCATCCCCATGATATGTGGATTCGTGCTGAAGTCAAACAGAGCAAGACCAACAGATTCAGATTCAAACGATACGAAACCGAATGTCCCTCTACTCTCCCCAGAAGAAACACCAGGCGGGACGCCCGATCTACGGGTACACTCTCCTATACCCATACCCAGCAACTCCAACCCTTTATCAATACCCAATACCGCCGACCCTCTACCTAATGGAAACGGGCCTTCATTTGACATCGTTCCTCCCCCCGCCATCGAAGGAATGCCACCTTTATCCACTACGGCCATGTCGAGCTTCGCCAGTGCCGCAAAGGGAGTGACGACGAAGCAGGAGATCCAAGAGATAGATAATAAGGAAGGGTTGATCGTTCTCAATGGTTCCAAGTGATTCGCCTCGATCAGACGACCGCATACCAAGCTTGAGCACCTTTACGTGTAAATCATTGTGTCTGGGAAGTGTAGAAATAGCTTGTCGAGAGTGAATTTTACGCATTTGCATTCGAATGGTCCGGAAAGGTGAGGTTAGCGTGGGAAAGTTGAGTGGACCGGACCTCCACTCGTACAGACCACCCAGTCGCGTTTCTTGATTTTTCAACTTCTTCCTCTTTCGTTTTCTCCACTTTCACAGAAGGCCGACTTTCAGTATGGCTAAGAGGAGATTTGTCCCCGCTTCCGACACTGCTTCGCATGTTTCCAGTCGTCAAGTGCGATTCAGACCGGATGTTGACTCTCATCGCGAAATGAGAGGTAGCGTAGCTGAGGATAATGATGAAGAAGTAGAAAAAGAAGAGGAGGAGGAAGAGGAAGAGGAGAACGCTCTTTGCGAGGTTGAAGTTACACTCGGAAAGGTCTTTAAGTGTGCCTTCTATAGGTTCCAGCTAATCAGCGTCTGATCTGAAGATACTCAGCTTCCACGCTCCACTTGGGAATCAGATCGCTGCAGCTTATTTTGACCCCGAGACGAGGAAGATCTGCGTGATGGAGGATACGAGGGATACATGGAATTGGGATCTGGCTTCTCTCGGTGGGCTTCTACTCTCTCTTCGTACCCACTCAGCCGTTCTAGGCTCTCCGGTTGGGAATCATGAGGGAAGAAAGCTGATGTACCCGATGGTGGTAGTGATGGAGCAGGTCGAACCTGAGATGATCATCATGAGTACGAGGGGACAGGATAGTCTCATCGATAAAATCGAGGAGTTCTGTGAGTAAGATTACCCACCCTTCCTCTGCCATCATTCCTCAAAGTCCCCTTCGTATCCTCTTTCATGGCATTCTCGAGGCTGATTGAATTTTACTTGATTCGTAAACTCAGGCTCCGACAGGCCGAACTCGGGACACGAGTGGCAACTCCATAATACCTATTCTGGAGGTTCAGCCACCCATGCCTTGGCCAACGTACGCCTACCCGATAAATCCACGCGAATGGCCGTCCCAGTGCAGGAAGACTCGTCCGAACGGAGGGCATACGATGACATGGCGGAACGTCATGGGGTCGGGTACAGCGACGAAACGAGTGCAGGGATGGGGAAGATGAGGTTGAGTTTGGTGAAATTGGGATGTTATGTCAATGTCCATGCTCCTCTCGCGGTAAGTCTATACGAAGGCGGCGATTGGGGAAGCTGAAGAGGTGGATTAGATTTCGGCTGCAGGAGGACTTCTTGCGTATCTGTCGAAGAAGAAGGTTAAGGGGGTGGTACCACCGGACGGAGGACCGCTCGAACTACTGTCCATCGAGAGTATGGCGTTGTGAGTGGACTACCTTGCTGTATATTGCGACGACTGATGCACTTGTAGGGATCAACATATGCAGATCAATAACGATGCTTTGACGTATTTTCTTCAATCGTCAACAAGACTACCGCTGACACTTCCAGCTCGTTGGCTATTTTCGATTTCGAAGCTCACGGATTCTACAATGCGGAAGGCCCTAAACAGGCTTTATCTATCTTTGGTGCGCTATTCGTAGTACGGAACTCGTTTAGGCTAAGCTCTTACTATAGGGATGCTTAGCCAAACGATCGCTACCTCCCTCGGCCGGAAGCTCTTACATACCTGGCACTTACGACCCCTCCTCAACATCCAGCAAATTGAACAACGGCACGACGCTGTCGACATGCTCACCTACCCAGATCAGCAGCACGACGCTGAACGTATGCGAAAGACCATGAAGAGCGTCGGAAATGTCATTACGTTTTCCCGCTCGATCCTGCGAGGCAAGGGGAAGCTTAGCGATTGGAGGAGACTGCTGGAAGTGAGTCGGCCATCTCAGCGCTGCTGACACCGGTAGACATTGGCGGCTGCGGAGACCATCAGGGATACAATGATGTCGATAGCGGCTGATCGACGAGTACCTGCAGTTGAGAGGGTGAGCGGACTATACGGGTTTTGCTAATGACAAGCTGAGCACTGCTTTAACGAACGACCTGTACGAGTTCAAGAACTATATTGCGGATACAGTGAGCCTGGTGTGCCTTCGAAGCTCACCTCAGATCGATTTTGACCAGTCGAGAGAAGAGAAGAGGGTTTGTGTGCGGATAGGTATCGATGGTCAGCTGGATGATTGGCGAGAGAGGCTTGCTAGTGAGTCTTGCTTTAGTATAACGCAGCTCACGTTAGGCTTCCCATCGATCCTTGTGAGTTCAAGCTTCAGCTCGATGGCTTACAGGTAGACTCGCGTGGCACAAGCTCTGATCCCCTCAGTACCCCCTAAATTCGCTTTTGACATTAACGTACAGTACTTCCCTCAGCTAGGATGCTTCATGATATTGCGCCTACGCGCTGAAGGAGGTCAGGACGATACAAAGTGGGAGCAAACGAACCGACCCAAAGGTTGGGTCGAGCCATCGGTAAGGCTATATCAGTATTGAGCTTTGCTGAATATAGTTTCATAACAACGACATGTGGTACTACAAAACGGCCGAGATGAAAAACCTCGACGAGCATTTCGGTGACTTGCATAGCATGATTGCTGGTGAGGTCCAGCAAGAAATCCCTCAGTCTGACGCTAGATCGTCAACTCGAGATCGTACAGAGTCTGGCTTCCAGATTGAAGGTGACTCAACAGGCTATCATCGCTACTGTCGAAGCGATTGCCGAGCTTGACTGGTAAGCGGGACTGATGATATGGTCTCGTTGACATTCAGCCTTCTCGCCCTTGCATCCATCGCAACGCGTAGAAATCTTCGCAGACCGATCATGACGTACGAGCCGATTCTCGAGATCCGTGATGGACGACATCTGCTGCAAGAAATGTATTTGGACAATTATATCAGTAATGATACTTTCATCTCTGGCGGACCGGATGGAGACGCTCACAGCATGGTGAGTGAGCTTGTGGTTAAATGGCTGATGGTCAGATGATTGTAACTGGTGCCAATGGTTCCGGCAAATCAGCATATGGGAAGCAGGTAAGGGGTAGCGCTTCGAATGGAGCTTGACTTTTAGGTCGCCCTCATCGCGTACATGGCGCAAATCGGTAGCTTTGTGCCGGCTGGACACGCTAAGATTGGAATATGCGATAAGAGTGAGCGTAGTGGAGATATCACTGCTGAGGTCAGTCTTCACCAGGCTGCAAACACGCGAGTCCGTTTCGAAGGTGAGAGCGAGTCATTGTACATGCTAATGACAGACTGCATCGGCCTTCATGATCGATCTCGGGCAAGTCTCGCACGCTCTAAGAGGGGCTACCTCACGATCACTCATCATTCTTGACGAGTTTGGCAAAGGTGAGTGAAACGTCGGGCAGCCAGCTGATGTCAGGAACCACACCTGAGGATGGAGCGGGACTGCTTGCTGGAGTCGTCCAACATCTCCTTCAAGGTGCTTGTCCGAGGACGATCGTCCTTACCCATTTCCAGTGAGTTCGAAGATGTCGAGACAAGCTGACGGACAAGTGAGCTGTTCTCTCAGCAGTTTTTACCGGAGACTCTGCCAATTCGCTTCTGCCACATGGTGACACTCTACGTCGAGGGTTCCAATGATATCACATATCTGTACAGGTGAGTGTGAGTCCATACTTGACTGACAGAAAGGTTGTCGCCGACTTTGAGCTTGACTTCGAATGCGGCGGAATGCGCTTTGCTCCATGGCTTGCCACTCGCTATAGTCGAGCGCGGTCGCGAGGTCAGGTGGGTGCTCATCTCAAATCTCAAAGGGTATTCGAAGCTTCTCTGACAGATCAGTCATAACATCGCTACCTATCAGGTTGCCAAGATCATCGACGCAGACTTGACCGAGAGAGATCAGATCGACCTACAAGAAGCTGAAGACTTGACGAAGCGGTTTCTGGCATGGGATATTGATGAAGATCATACTGATGTCATGGATGTACTGAGAGACTTGATCGATGAGGGTGAAGATCAAGAATATTCGAGCGAGTTGGGGAGTGGTGTTGAGGAGCAAGATGTCATGTGGGATAGGAGGTGATGATCACATGCATCTCAGTGACTATACGACTCGAGACTGAACCGTACGAAAAGAGCACTTGGTTCACTTGAGACTGAACCGATTATACCGGATTTGGACTCGATCATTGGGTGTCCTTCATATCGGCGTTTGGGTATCTGTGCTCCCATTCCTCGGTGTTTTTGGTGAAGAGGTGGGTATTTGGTTTGGGGAGATCTCCGGGTTCGAACAAGCCTGTGTGGGAGTTTCAGCTGAAGCTTCATCCGGACAGAACAGGACATAATGAGCCTGCGTGGAGAGGTAGACTTACCACCTTTGACAAAGACGATGTCAGGGATGAAGATCTCAGTATAAATCGGCCTGTCGACGCATCAGCAGAAGCTTGACGTCATCGAGGAGAAGTGAGGAGATGGTTTTGACAGGGATGGAAGGGGTTGGAAAGGTCGAAGGGGAAAAAAAGGGATAAGGATGGGGTGATACGGTGAGGACGTTGGATGTTGGAACTCACGATCCACATTCCCCACAGAAGTTTCTGATCACATCGTTCCCCGAAATTCCCTTTGCGGTGTATTTCTTGGGTGAGGGACCGGTGAGTTTCATCTCTTTGGGGGGGATGACGAGGTTTATTGAGGCTCTAAACGCACAGGCGAGTGAGTTAGCGAGTGAGGGAAAGAGTGGAATAAGGGTAGAGTGAGAGAATGAGGGAGTGGTGGAGCGCGGAAGTAAGCGAGCGAGAACGTGAGGAAGAGAGGGGCCGAGGGAATGAGGAAGAGAGGGAGGGCACGGGTAGTTGCTCGAGTTGAGTAGACGAGTGAGGGAGGGAGGAGCGAGTGAGGGAGGGAGGAGCGAGTGAGGAGGATTGGGACGAGGAAGGAGAGGGCAACCAAGGGGAGATTCATGATGGAGAGACATACGTAGTACCGCCGGAACGTCGACAGCTCGTACAGTCTAACGAGAAAAGCGGGAGAGGTCACTTTTGCCTTCTTCGATCAGATGTATGGAGATTCTCCGGAGTCCTAAGTGACGAGGAAAGGGTAGTGACGTGACATACGGCATAGAGTTAGGCCATCCGGTTTGGGGATGGTCAAGATTATCGCTCCGCAGTTACAGTGGCCTGAGATTGTGGACATCGTTGGCGTCTGGCTCACAATTTAGAATGTCGTTTAAAATCAATTGTCATTCAAAATGGGAGAGAAGTCAAAGTGCTTCTCGGTCAACTCGGTCACTTCGTCACCTGGTCACTGGGTTCGAGACCTTGTGATTCCCACGGCTATGTCTCGCGAAGTTGAAGCGTCGCGGCGTAATCCAATCACAGCCCTCCCAAATCACCTTGTAGCTTGACAAAAGGAGAACGTGCAAATGAAGTCTGTAGAAGCCTGTAGAAGACGCTCTCTGGTAGGTAATACTTTACTCCTCTTCACCTGTCGCATCCTCCCATCTAACCTATTCTTTTCTAAAGATCTTCGCTAGACCAACAAGAAATTCGATCTTCCAATACCCTATTCAGTCCTCCCCGCTCAGGCATAAGCAGTCTGCCCATCCACCTTCTACTCCCCATTGACACCAGCATCCCAAGGTGGAACCGTATAGCTCCATTCCTCATGCTCGATCCTTCCTCGATGTAAACCGGTAATCGTATCTCGAAGGAGGAGGACGAGAGGATTGTAAGGGATTTTGTAGATCTGACCATCGTATTGGATCTCACTTATTGAGACGACGACGACTCCAGTACCGCAGCCGAACATTCTGTGTGGATGATAAGCTGTGATCAAGAACGAAGTCGTGATCAGGGACAGAGTTACACCCGACTGACCCTTTGAGACTAGCATCGTCGATACAATTTACCACCTCTGGCATGCTTATATCCCGCTCGACTACCCTGATCTTCCGAGGCATCCCCACCAGAGGGAAGTCTTTCCGACCATCGACGTGATCGTTGAGAAGCTGAATGATCGAATCCCGTGTTATTCCTGGAAGGACGATACCGTTGTCAAGGGACATGGTGATGAATTCGAGGACTACGAAAATATCCGCAAAGTGCAAACGAGTGGAAATCATCAAGAGCGGAGGCGAGGGAAGAAGCGGGCAAAGGAAATGATGAAGAAGGTCCAGATGATCAGCAGAGAATCTCGCGACGAAAGACGCCAAGAACACTCACAGCCGTCATCCGCCTCCTTCATCATAAACATATTCATCGCCCCCGCCTCGGAGATATAATCCTCCTTCCCGTGCAACCACATCGACATCGCGAACCCCTCCTTCTTAGCCACGCTCACCGTTCCTATATCAACCCCATCAGCACTTTCCCCTTTCCCTTTCCATCTCCCTTCACCCGTCTTCGTAGTCACCTTTGGAGATTAGAGTAGAAACTCACCATAATTCGCACCAAGCTTATAGCTCCCCGTCCCACCTGGCCAAGCCCTAATATACTCCTTACAAGCATCGAGCCTTATCCCCTTCCCCTCTGCAGACGGGTAAAGACCCTTCCCGAGGTTGAGAATGGTGACGACGTAGAGGAGAGCTTCAGCGGCGTAGGCATCTTCTTTTATACCGTAAGATTCCGAGGTCTCAACCAAGTTTGGTCGGATGTAGAGGTTTCCTCCGTCGTCGGATGGGACTAGGTCGGCTTCTAGAATAGAAAACAGAAAGTAACGGTCAGCGAAAACGAACGAAAAAGACAATGGGTTAAGGATATGAAGGGGAATTCCTTCAAGGATGCTGGTTAATTCACCGAGAGCGAGGAGTTTTGACATGAGGACGAGAAGTTCTTGATTATCCCATTCATTCTGCCGCCAAAATACATTCAGCCTTTCCCCTCATTCCAAGCCGATACAACAGAGGTAGGGGAAACGTACAGGAAGACCCAACCTCTTGGCAGACCTCTTGAACCGATCGAAATTCTTCATCGGTCTGAAAAGCTTCAAATTTCCTTTCTCGCTCTTATAACACTACCGCCCAGAACCCGAATCAGCTTCCTACACCGTCCTTTAGGTGACTTCAGCTGGACCGGTGTCTACCCACCTTCATCCCCTCGAAACATGTCACGGCATATTGTAAAACTCCACTGAGCGGATCGAAGCTCAATTCCTGCCTCGGAGCTATCCGAGCTTGTCCCCAACCTGAGAAACGGTTCCAGGGGATCATGAGCATGTAACGGCCGTGGGATTCTTTCCCAGGTGATGGAGTGTGGGAAGGTGGGAGTGGGGAGAAGAAGAGGTTTGAGGCTTTTAGAGGGGTCAGAGTGGGTCTAGGTTGTTGGGTCATGCTGAGCGGGGTTTGTAGATGCGATAGAGATCAGGATGGGGGATTCCTAAGGGAGAGATGACCGTTCTCTTGTGGTGGTTTGATTTTTCGAGTTTATCGAGTAGGTATCAGTTTTCTGTTTGATACGCTTCACACGTCATTTGACTTGGGTCTGAGTCCGGGATGAAATAGTCCCGTGGCGTTTTGAGGGAAAGCGAGCTGTGTAGAGAATGAGAGTGAAGTTTACCTTGTTTCTGATTGGAAGTGGAATCAGATCACTTATCGAGCTCATTTTGGATCTGTCTCGGGGTCAAGATCGTCATAAAAGCGACACGCCGAGCAACACTGCTCTTGGGAACAACGACAAGGATCTGCGGGGAGGACAGCGGATTCGTGATGAGGAAGGGACTCCTCCGTTAGGTGGGCACGGCTGGAGAGATGATCGGACGAGTATCAACCAGCCTGTCTAGGCGAAAACGCTATAGCTTTTCAGGGCGGCGGTCACATCGACTAGAGGACAAGGAGAGCTCGAGATACCAGTAGGTGCTTCTCGCTTTTTCTTCCTTGATAGCTTTTCGTCTAAGAGGTGATGACCTAAAAGTAAACGGCATGCCCCGTAACGAATTCATGATCGCAGTCCAGTTATGCTCAACGGTTGCGAAGGAGCCTAAACCCGTAGAGAGCCCGATTGCGACCGGGCGGGACAGAACGGGAAACACGTCCTCATTTGAGTGGGCAAACATCGTGCGTATGGCCTCAACAAATGCTCGACCTCTTTCTACGCACGCTGATTGCAGGCAAGTCTGGCGCCCTCCTTAGCAATACCCCATCCTTCCTCCGCAGCGACAAACTTGGTCCGCCCAACCCTGTGTCATAAACCCCAAGCCACGTGGCTAAACCGCCAATAACCGCCGTCTATTGATATCGATCTAATCCCGGTATTTCCCCGGCCCTGAGTTCAACCCAATTTTTCAGGGTCTATCTGATTACCAGACGGTTTCTCGCCTCTTCCGCTCAAACCCTCGCGTCCCCGACGTCCCACTCTCCCCCAGCCTCCTCCCTTCGGAACCTTTCTCTTGAAACACTACTCTATTCCCTTTCTTCCCATCCATTGGGTTATATCAACCTCGAAACGAACCGGTACGGCGTATGGGGTCCGTAAAGAGGAGCGTGCCGTCTTTGTGGAATCGACAACAAGCCTCGACGACGGTTTTGATCATTTGCTAAGCGACCATAGTTCCCGGTGCTCGGGGCCTTGTTGTTGAGGTAAGATTTGTTGACATCCCGTCAAAACTTCTTTTCGCCTTCAGTCCGGCGATCATCAGCGTCACAAGCGTCTCGTCAGGGTCGGCAGTCACGATAGAAGGAGCAGAGGAGGCTTGGAACAAGGAGTGGAGACGGATTGAGAGTGGAGAGAGGGCTTGTGCCGGGCAGGGATAGGATTGCCGCTTCTTGCTTTTGATACTTGCTGGATCGACTGGGAGAGGCGCAGGGTTCACCGAAGGATTGGAGTGGAGGTCTTGCCTCCCAGGAGGGCGTTGGAGTTTTTGCTATTACGACGGATCTCATCAACACCCAGCATCAATCTGCTCGATACCTCGTTCGGCATTCTATTGCCCATTCGTCCAGCATTCGAACGGTTTTGACACATCGCATCAGCACTTTCACCGCCGCAACACCGTCATCAGCGCACTTCAAGTCCTCAATCGTTGAAGCAACACCCATTCAGTCGGGATACTCACCTCACCAACTCCACGACCAACCCGCCTTCCACCTTACCTTCACCCGCATCATCCTCCTCGTCCTCGGCGCATCTCCCTCAATCCTTCCCGCCGATGTCTCAGATCCAGCCGAACAACCCTCCCGCCAGAGCGCCGTCTGTCTCATCCCACTTCTCCGCGGCATCAGGACGGGAAAGCAAAAGCGGAAGTTACCTTAGTAACGGTAGTGCTCCAAGCGAGGGATACTCCCCACCAGACGATTTCTCCGCCGGCTACCCCGACTCCATGTCAACTCATTCCCATCAAACACCTCAACCGCTTCCCGGAGGTCCTTTCCCGAATGCCAACCCATCAACCTTCCTCCCCCAAGTCACGGCATCTCCCCCTCCTCATGCTCCTCCGTACATCCCGCCACCCCAGCACGCTATGGCGCCTGACCCCATTCATTCGATGCAGATGAGCATGATGATGGGTGTACAGGGACCTGGCGGTATGATGAGTCCGCCACCTGGGATGGCATGGTCCAGCGGTCCGGGTCAATGGCGACCTGGCCCAGGTGGATATCCAGGACAACCTCCCTATGCTCGACAAAACCTCCCCAATGGGCATGCACCTGGACTCCAGCATCAGCTTCCGCCGAACCCACTTGACGCATATGCTTCAGGTCGAGCCTCGATGGCTGTGATACCGAATGGACTGCCAGCAGCGACTGCGGCTATGCTTCAACAAGCGATACTTGCCGGGAGTGGGTCCGGTAGGCCTTCATCGACACACAACGATGGACGGGAGCGACGGCGGGAGAGGGAGAGGAGTCATCGAGATGAAGAGAGGGGCGAAGGAGAAAGGGATAGCGGGAGGGACGAACCGGAAGTCATCACTACCATCTTCGTGGTCGGCTTCCCAGACGATATGGGGGTGAGTTCATGCCTCTTGAGGTATCCCGTTCTCTCTGACCCGTCACAGGAACGAGAATTCCAGAACATGTTCACCTTCTCCACCGGTTTCGAAGCCGCAACCTTGAAATTCCCTTCCGGATCCACCCGTCGCGAACCCGCGCCTGCTCGCCTGGCGGAGCTCACTCAGCTCGCGACGATGCAGAATGGTGTCGGAGGAGAGCACGGAGATACGCCGCCGCCCGGGTTGGAGGAAGCGCTGGCGGCATTACAGATGGGAGGGACCGCTACTACATCATCCTCGACGACTCCATCAGCAGCTATGTCCCTTACACCATCAGGACCCTCTGGACCCACCTTCGGCGGACCTTCCCTCTCTCAACTTCCTACACGTCGACAAACCATCGGCTTCGCTCGCTTCAAGACTCGTGTTGATGCGTTGGCAGCCAAGGAGCACTTGCAGGGGCGGAAGATTGATAGCTTGACTGGTGCGACGCTGAAAGCGGAGATGGCAAAGAAAAACCTGCATACGAAACGGATGACGTCAGGAGAGGAGCTCGTGGGATTGCTGTTGAGGTCAGGTCGTTTGGCCGGCCTGATGAACGCGGCGGGTCAGCAGGCGTTAGCGGCGAATGCGTTGGTAGCGAATGGTGGACCGGCAGGTATGATGCCGCCTCCTTCTGTGCCTTCTTCGCAGGTCCCGTCCGCGAGGGAGGCATGGGACTCATGGGCGGCCCAAGCAGGAGAGAGGGAGAAGGTGGCGGAAGATAGCAGGATTATGCCTTCACCCAGCAATTACCCTACCTCTTACCCTTACCCAAATTGGTTTCCACCTCAACAACATCCCGTCGCTGCATCCGCTCAATCTAGCGCTTCGACATCTCCGCCGCTTAGTGTCAAGTCACCCAATCATAGACCAAGCGATTCGAAAGCATTGTTGGCTTTGGCGGAAGAAGCGGATGAATTGGAAGGCTGGAGTGTTGGGGGAGCGGTAGACATGGGAATGGGGCTGGATGGTTTCACTCGTCAACCGCGCCCTGAACGGGAAAGGGAGCGTTCTTCTGGCTCGGGTACGCAACCTCTTTCGATCTCGAATATGCAACAGAGCGGTGGATTAGGAGGTTATGGACGGAACGATCCGGTCAATTATGGGAGTAGTCCACCGGGAGGGAGTGATCATATGAGCGATGCCGGGAGGAGTTTGGGTGGAGCCGCCAATCCGGCAGACCAGAACCCACCGGTACGTCGACGTCTACATCTACATTCCTTGCATTCCGTACATGCTGACTGTCGATTAGATAAATACGCTTTATGTCGGTAATCTCCCTGCTATATCACCACTCACACATCCACCCAACTTCCTCGAGGAGTCTTTACGAGCGCTGTTCAGTCGATGTCAGGGTTTCAAGAGGATGAGTTTCAGGCAGAAGATCAATGGGCCGATGTGCTTTGTCGAGTTTGAGGAGGTGACTTCCGCAACGCAGGCGATCCGAGATCTGTATGGGCATAATTTGGTGCGTCGGACCCCCTCTACTGCCAGTCATACGGATGACTGACGTGATCATCAGGGCGGATTGGTGAAAGGCGGTATCAGACTGTCATACTCTAAGAACAGCCTGGGTCAACGCGGTAACTCCCACCCAACAGGGATCAACACGTCCATGTTCGGCGGGATAGCTCACACCGTCGCTCTCGCTGGCATGTCATCTCCTTCCACCTCCAACTCAAACCCCGGTCCAGGCTATGGTCTCCAACTTCAACAAGGTTCGATGCCCACTCCACAATCCGCTCCGATCCCCATGACACGACCGACTGAGGGGACGAGTCTCAGTCCTACCGCTAAGCCATTCAATGCCACCCTCCCTATGGCTACTTCACCCAGATCGAGGTACTTCGGGAGTAGTCCGCCGAACTCGTCGAAAGAGCCTCAAGGGGGATATGGCATCCCTTCAAACTCCCAACCACCTTCAGCGATGGGACCTGGACCAGGAGGGAATGGTGGCGGACAGGGACAAGGGCAAGGACAGGTACAGGTACAGCTTCCAGGTCAACAAGGAGGAGGACAGTTCTCACCCGTCTCTTCGCCTATTCGTACACCGGCGAGCTATTCTTGGGTATCATCGGGATCGAACGGGTACGGTTTCGATCCTTTCGCTGGACACGGGATGAGTCTCGGTGGAGCGGCTAGTGCTTGGGGACAAGGCGGGGGAGGGGGTCCAGGAGGGGGAGGGAATGGGAACGGTGGTGGACCTGGATCCGGATCCGGACCTCCTCAACAATGATACGTTATCTTTTCTTGGTTGCTCTTTCTTGTGTAGTATTCAGGAATTGCCCAAAACCATCGTAACATCATCATCATCCAAAACATCTTCGTTTACGTTCTCGTCCCTATTGCACTATCAACCCCCTCTCTATAGTTTCATTCCCCATCGTTTCGTAAAGTCATTCTTGTCAATACTGGAGTATAGTAGCAGTCAATTCCCTTCCACCGGTTCACCCACCCTCACACCATACATTGGGATTCTATTCGTGCTCTGTTTTTTTTTTTTGATTACAATCGTCATCCCTCTCAATATGCCTAGCATGGGAAATTCGGTATTGGTTGATATCAGATGCAAATGCAAATCAATTTGTCCATACCAAAACGAACTTTCCACGCCATTTCTAGAGCCTCCAAGAACACACCAAGTACTTCATCAAGTACTCCAGCCTGCATGAGCCGTTACCCAGCTGTCTATTGAGCAAACTCGACTCTCCCGTCGTTGTCCGCCTCAATACCCCTTACCCGAAAACCCTCTCGTCGAGCCTTTCAAAGACCCCTTCTCAATCATCCTAGTCCTCCTCCATCTCCCTATCCTCCTCGCGGCGGTCTCGGCTCCCGCTCGAAGGTATGTGTAAGAGAAGACGAGGAAGAAACCGACTGTACAAGGAGCTGCGACCTTCCAGAAATAAGAGACTGGACCCTGCAATTGGTCGAATCCTGTGAAGTTCTGGCGAGGTCCGAGCGAGCGTTAGCGGAGCGCGATCACAAGTCATAGACCAGACCAGAGCTAGAGGCAAGGAGAAGGGGACTCGGGCGAAAGCAGAGGGGGATGAAATCAGGATGCGGAAAGGAAAACACAAGGACGGATGCGGAGGTTAAGGAGAAGTGAGAGGGAGATAACTTACCATCCCGAAGTATGAAGCCTGACGGTATGGTCAGCAGAGGATCGCAGAAAACATGCACGTAAGTGTATTCGGACTGACGATGAAAGTCAAAGCTGAAGACATTCGTGTCAGCGAGGATCGAGAAAGGCCAATCAGTAGACCCACGGAGGAAGACAACAGTAACGATACTCAACCTCTCCATCGAAGCGTTCGTCTGGAAAGACAATACATTCTTTCCCCACCTCATCAGCTCAAAACCTCCTACCACATTCGGCGCCCACTCACGAAAACATAATCCGTCAAATGATCACAAGTCGCCACAAACTGATCCATCGACGAAACAATAATCTCCAGATGATCCAAGACATCCCCGATATAGACCTTCGTCATCGGGCTATAAAACCCTTGTCCCTGACCTTGCCCTTGTCCTTGTCCCTGACCTTGTGTCAAGAACTGTCCAGCTTGATTGAACCCATCGAAAGATTTTGTACTCTCCCCTCCGGGTGTGTCGGCTCCACTCGGAGGAATGAGCCAATGACTTTCCCTCGAGTTGTGGTGTTTGTCGTCTCGATGGGAACCTGTGGCTAAAGTCGAGGCGGCTTGGGTACGTTGGATGTCTTGATCTCGGATTATGTAGCAGACGTGGAGGAGAGGTGTGAGGGAACGACGGAGACGGATGAGTTGGGAGGAGAGGACGTGCAGGTGTCGGACGGTTTCCATCTGGGCGAGCAGATCAGCACATGTTCGGACATTGTCATAGCAAGGCATGGAGCGAAGGTGTGCACAGCAGGATCAACAAGGACCGAGGCTTCGAGATTGAGGATCTCCGCTTCGAACGTCTGGGTGATCTAGAGATAGTCAGCTTCAGCTCCTGAAAAGGAGGTTGCGCGATACTCACCTCGATCGCCAAGTCGACCGCTGAATTGAGTAAGCAGTCGTACGTGAATGAGCGGCCTCTCCACTCACAGACATCAAGCAGCGCCTCAGTGAGCATACTCGCGTCGGCCGATCTCCTAAGCAGACTCTGCTCATCTTCAAGCCGTTCATAGATCGGGGAGAGGACTTCGGGCATCGCCCTTCGAGTAAGCGTGATCACCGTTCCTATCGGGCAAGCGATCAGCTCTCGATCTCACATGTGCAGACGATATATCTCAGCAGCACGATTGGAAGCCCGCAGACTCAAAGTCGAACTCACCATCCCTCGTCATGAACAAGCTCAGCATCGTCCTCCTCACCGGGACCATATACTTTGCACTCAATTCATCCACCGTCAACCGATGTGCCATCTTCTGGTAAGGCTGTCCACCTACATCAGCTCATTCTCACCCATCGTTGTCAAATTAAACTTACCGAAGTCCCATGTTGTAGTCTCGTCCCCCCGATACTAGGTTCGAAGACCCCTTCAACACCTTCAGGCAATGTCATCAACTTCCTTGACTCCCCGTGAAATCATCCCGAATATGTCCAGAAGCCATCTCGTCGGCCGCGGCCGAGAGGATAGCATCGTCCGACGGGTGAGTGTGTTGAACGAGGATCTGGAGGTAGAGATGGGTCTTGTAGAAATCCATCTTTGATCGAGGGGAATTTGTCGCTCGAAGCGCATCTTCCACGGAAAGGGGGTGCAGCCTAGAGGATTCAGGTATCGGCTTGAAGATGGAAATCTGGAGGGAGACTTACCCATACTCTAGGGTGAGCGTCTTAATCACCGACCAATCCACGCCTTCCACATGGACTGTTCCTCACCATCAGCAGTATCAGACGAGCAGTGTCGCGGTCCACTCACTCCACCTTACACCCTTCGGTTTCCCATCTTCCCCCTCGGCCCGCTTCACCCCCTCATTCCCTAACCATTCCTCCAATCTCTCTCCCGGAAAAGTGACCTTCACATCCGAATAGTCCGGTTCGGTAGTATAATCACAAACCTATCCTCATCAAATCAAACCCCACCAGATCAGCTTCCCTTTTACAGTACATCCCTTGTCCCTGTCCTGCTCGAACAGATTTGCCTATCCTGGTAGAAGTTTAACCCACCGTGATAGTCGCTGGTCCTTTCAGATGTTTATAAGCCTCCTCATCCCTCTTACTCCTAACATCCACACCCGGTTCATCCCCTGTCCCACCTCCACTAGCCGCCCCACCACTCCCAGGAGGAGGTGAGAGCCAATGATACTGCTCCGCATTGTGTCGTGCTTTCCTACGAAGGTGAAGACCTGAGCTTTGGGTTTTGGTTGATGAGCCGGGAGTGTTGGTGGTGGTGTTGGCGGTGTTTGATTCTAGGTCGGAATTGTTGGGTGGGGAAGTGGAGATTCGGTGAGCAACTTCGACTGCTAATGCTGTGGTGTGGAATCGACCTAAGACGAGTCGGAGTCAGTAATGGCGTTTGATGAAAAAGGGGAAACAAGAGAGATCGAGGAGGTCGGTTTAGTGGGAACGTACTGGAATGATGAGGAGGGAGAGGAGGCCGGGCAGGAGGTGATGTGTATCCGTCGGTGGACATTTTGCGTCGGTGAACCAGATAGTCAGATGGTAATCGGTAGAGTTGGATGATAACCGGGGAGTGACGAGTGAGGACGAAGCTATTTATGGAACAGGTCGCGCGATGGAGTTGGGGCAGCAAGAGCATACAGCGATGCTACCCAGAAATGTTCGCAGAGCAGTCGCGATAGGTAATTATGACAGGTTTCCAAAGTCGTGCTTCAAATATAGATTAGGGAAAGCTATGGGATAGATGGAGCTCGTCGATCATTTTCGTATTGTGGAGTCCCCTTTTTATCCTAAACGATAGAAACTCTGCTCGGCCATGCCTTCGATCTTGACCAACGCTAAGGAAACGAAGAAACTGGGCCCGACTTGAACTCCTCCTGCATGATATTTACAATGCATCATGATTCTAAAGCTTGCCCATCATGTCATACAACGAATGAGTTTGTTATTCTGCGCTATGCCAAAAGATCACAGCTTCGCCCGCACACTAAACTCCCCTAAAACCTTCAAAACGGCTTCGACCCCTTTCTTGGCTATCTCCTACACTCCTCGTCAGCTTACGTTTCCAACACCTAACCCGGGCCCAAACCTACCCAATCCTCATCAGGCGTCCCACCACTAACCCCAACCCCACCTAAACATTCCCCTTCCCAAACCACCGGTATCCCACCTTTTATCGTACAGAATCGTCCTTCGTTAGAGTTTTGGATCCCAAACAAAGGTCCTCCGGAATGTACCTAACCCACCCAACCTTCAGCAGCTCATCTAGATCTATTTCAAATGGAGAAGCCAGAAATCAAACTCGACTCACCTTATCACCGTATTTCCCTGTATCTAATCGATGTCCAGCAGCAGTGAAAGCTTTGTTATGCGCTATATCGATCGAAGTCAACTTCGCCCCATCCATGCGGGCGAACGATAGGAGGTGGAGTGAGGATGAAGTGATTGAGATATTGACGGGGACTTTGATTAAGGTTGCATGGTTCTCGCAGGCGGATAGAGCGGTCTGGGAGAGGGTGAGGGAGAGTGTTGATGAAGTGAGAAGAGGAGGATTCGATTTGAGGGACATGTCACGATGAGGAGTCCTACGCGTTCACCAGGTGAACTACATGTTTTTGCCGTGACCTCCGGCTTCTTTTTATTACCGGTTGATCACAATTTCTTATACTTGAAGTCGCTCTTTCACCTTCAACCCGTACGCTTCTTCTACGCGATGTATTCAGACTCTTATTGAAGCGACCTGGATTCTGAAGAGAAACGCGATGCCTCTGTCAAAATATGAAGATCAGATCGCCTCAAATCGAATAGCAAGCAAATCCAAGTCGCAGCTTCGATCATTCTTGCTTCGAGTTTTGAATGGAGGTACAATTGTGGCTCGTCATACCAACCCACCTTTCATCGATTCTCTACCTGTCCAAAAGGAGGATGACATCGAAACCGTACTAGTGCCTTATTTTGATTCTGTCAAAGATCTGGAAGAATCGAAACGAACTGCGCGAGGGGATCATCATCTCGCTTCATCAATTTAACCCAAGTCCTCCTTGGCTCAAATTCACTAAGAGCATGAACGCAAATCGATCTTACTAATGGGTGCATATACAACGATACCTTCAGCCTTACGAAGGAACTCAAACGAGTCTGGCATCCAATCAGTCTTCCCGCCGACATGAAGAATAACGCCGAATTTTGACTTTGTCTCAGACTGCGTCGATACCACATCCTGTCAGTGGGGAAGGTTATCACATCATCCCCTGCCGAACGTTCAAGGGGTTCCGATCAAAGCACCGATTCGCAAACCGGTTTCCCCTTATCATGGCCTTTCTAAAAGGGAGCTGATGCCAGCTCGAGCAGGATTTCTAGGTTCGCACTTTTCCATACCGATCCCCTGCCTTCCGGACCAACCTACACGAGTACAGTCAACCTCGATTAGAAGCCGCGATCGCCCGCGAGGTATCCCCCGCAACAGACGTCTGATTCGGTGATCGCTTTCCCTTGTTAGAGACCGGTTGATACGTATGAGCTCTCCGAGGAGGCGGAGGTTCATGAGCATAGACGATGAATGGCTTCCTGCTCTCCGTCTCATTCCTGGAGAATCCGCTCAGCGTCCAACAGCAAGGTGTTCTCGTCTGCGACTATTTTCCTAGAAATCGTTGCCACATGCTTCATGTGACCATAAAGTACCAGCCCGTACAATCCTATTGTCCCACCTTCTTCGCTTTGCCCTGTAAGACCGACGTCACGGCATGGAGCGGAGAAATTGAGGGAGATTGTCGAGCGGGAGTATGAAGAGCAATCATAGTCAGCGTAGCTCTCTTTCGCGGCTCTTGCAAAGCGGCTTCCGGCTCCTCGGTGACGTAAATGAAGAGAGAAGCCAGACTCACCCGGATGTATTGGAGTAACTGGAAGGTAGAGCCAAAGAAGGAGACAGAGAACAGGACGAGGAAGGAGCCTGTTCCGATCGATAGCGAAGGACAGCGAGGGTGAGTACAGTGAAAGGCGTGTTCGAATTGGACGGGATTTGGGTGGGAGTGATGGGCAAAGGGAGGAGGTGTCGTTCGAACCAGTTTGACACAGCGATACGAGAGGGTGGAGATGAGGATGAAGAGGAAGCCGGAAAGATATGTCAGCGAGGACTACAGATGATCGTATCGCCTCGGAGAAGGGTGAGCAACGCCTCGACTCACGGAAGTAGATCTTCCCTCGTAAGCCCTTCATATACGTCGGACTTGGGTCATTCTGCAGAATGGTATCAGCGACAGCATTTTGTGCTTTACGTCGTCCGCTAGCGCGGAACACTAGGTCGAGAAAGCGAAATGTCTGGTGAAGGCCCGCCTTAGACACTAGCGAGACGGGAAGTCAAAAGGCCAGCTGAACCAACCTGCATCGCGATCTGCTTCGCCCGAATCCGGTTCGGCACTGGTTCTCATCAGCACCTAGGTGACCCCTTGAGAGCGGAACATACTGTTGATGAGTGGTCCGAGAGGGTTGAAGGACGACATGATGACGGATTATTCGAGGTGTAAGGCAGGACGAAGGCAGAAATCGCGATGAAGATTGGTAGACTTCGGTGAGATGGGATAGGGTCGTCCTCCCCTACGAATCCCGGAATACTTTTAGGTATTCTTGTGATTTATTCCAAGTACATTATTTCTGCTTGCCATTTTCCTATCCATCTGAAAAGCTTCTTCGACAGACAGTGGTGGCTTAAGCGAGATGGACGTGTCTCAAGATCTTGAAGCTTATGCGGCAAAGCAGTCAGTCCTTTGGACTGTCTTGGTCGAATGTCCCTAGTACTGACCGAACTCTCAGTACCTCAGCCGTCCTCGACCGAGCCGTTTCAATCGAAGTCGATGCAGGTCTGCTCGTAGCCTTCGACAACTCCCCGGTCGACCCCGAAGAGTACTCGTGAGCTCATCACCCAACATCGTGTTTTATTGTGTCCCGTGCATGGTATATGCAGGCTGATAATTCAAGCGCAGGACCAACCTGAACCCTCACCTCCTTGCTCTAACCCTAACATCCACCCAATCCCTCCTCTCAACCCTCTTCTCCCTCCCAACAACCACTTCCCCACTTGGACCAGCCATCAGCCCACCTCCACCCACCACAATCCTCCTACGAGAGAAACCTTTACCGAAACCTAAGGTCGAAACAAAATGGGAGAAATTTGCCAAAGCTAAAGGAATCACTCATAAAATACGGGATCGAGATGAGTGGGATGAGGAGAAGCAGGAATGGGCGAGTCGATGGGGGAGAGGTGGTAAGAATAAGAAGGTGGAGGATCAATGGATACATGAGGTCAAACCGGGGGAAGGTTTGTCTCTTCCTTTCCCTCTTCTCCTCGCTTGATTGGATCTTTCCCCTTTGCTTATGTTGGGTTAGAACCGGGTTTGGATCCTGCTCAGACTGCTCGTACGGAACGCAAGAATCGAGTCGCGAAGAATACCAAACAAGCAGCTGCCAACGTCGCTCGTTCCTCCAGAGCTACACCTACAACCCCCTCGTCGGCGGGAACGAAGAAAGATCGGGACGCTCGTAAATCCGAACTAGAGCGATCTATGCTCATCTCTTCCACTTCGACTGCTTCTCTCGGCAAGTTCGATAAACGGATCGAAGGCGAGCCAAAGGTACGAGGTATGAAAAGGAAGTTTGAGAGTAATGTCAGTGGTGAGGGATGGGAGGGGGAGAAGAAAGCTTCTTTGGACGTGTTGGCGGGAGTCGGGAAGGGTACGGGAACGAAGAAGAGGAAGGATGAGGAGGGAGGTTTGAATGTCAGGAAGGCGGTGAGGTTCGCTGGGAGGGAAGAGAGGGCGAGAGGGGGTGCTACTAGGGGAAGAGGTAGAGGAGGCGGGAGGGGGAGAGGAGGAGGGCGGGGAAGGGGGAAGTAACTTCGTTGATGCGTTTCTCATGCACGAATAATCCTACAGTGAGACGATATCATCAAGTCACTCCCTTCTCCAGTGCTGATGCGAGGTCAAGCACCATATCCTGATGCAGCACTGTTGTTTCACATCAGCCATCGATCTCTCTTGCATCCTTTAGGTAGCCGGGGCAGGTCAGCTCTCTGTTGCAAGGAGGTTCCGCTCTCTCCTGCATTCTCTCGGAAACCAGACGAGCCGAGGGAAAGCTGCTCACCTCCTTCTTTCACCCACCTCTCACCTCGCTCCACATACCCCAACTTCCGATAAAACTCGATAGCATCTTTCTCCCCTTCCGCCTAGGCCCACCCGCCTCATCAATTATCTGAAGCATTTGATAAGAAGCGTTCAGGAACATACCTGCGATTCGCACCATACTACTTTCCCTCCCATTCCCCTCACATGCGAATGTACAGCCTCACAAAGTACTTTCGCGAAACCCATTCCTCTATACGGTTTGAGGATTGCTAATCTTCCCAGCTGGATTCTGTGAGCTTGAGTAAGGAAAGAAAAGGTGATGAGAGCGAACTTGGGCTTTCGAATCGTTCACTCGGATGCTGCCTATTGGTTGAGCAGTATGAAGGGTTAAGAGGAAGTGTGTCGAAACGGCATCTTCTCGTATAGCCCTGATTCGAACTTCAGGAATCCGAAAAAGATATGGAGAGTGGAAGGGAAGAGACTAACGTATCATCATTCTCTATCCGTCCATCATAGCCCTACTTCAAGCTTCAGACTATTCCTCATTCGAACCAAGCCCAACCAGTAAAAACAAAGACCGAACCGACCGACCTGTTCTTCGATGAAGACTGTTTGTCAATCAAGTTTCAGTATAGAGAAGTGATGAGAAAGGTGAAGGTGAAAGGTGAAGAAGGGTAAATGAGAGATTAACCTTCCCATCGTATCGCTTTAGCTTGAGCGAGTTGATCTTCATCTGTCACCCGGATGACAGAGTAGCTTGGACGTATTGGACGGATCAGGTTTGCCGAGATGGTTTTACTCGGGGATACAAAATGCCGATCCATGTGATAGCGATTACATCGGTATGAAGAGGAAGGTATCAGTCTTGCAAGTCATGATTGTTTGGCACGACAACGGATGACGGGAGCAATTCCGCTGTTGTTGTTGACGATAGGGTTTCGTAAGGACAATTTGCAGTCTTACATTGACACGATCTTGCACTATCTTCACATCGCAACGGTCAAATAAAGGAGCTACAAAAGTGAGAGACGTTCTTTTCTGACACGAGTTCCTCCGGATCACTCAGAGGGAGATGGACTGTACCAAAACAAAGGGCTCTACGACCTTGACTTACGAACTAGCCACCCATGCGTCACTGATCCCTTAACTTCAATTTGAACGAAAGGTGGCATGCAACAACAACAACCACGACCTGCGTAGACTGCGTCGGTACTCGATCACTTACCCGATACTTTCACCTTCATCTCCCAAATATATTCGATCTGGAAGGTACTACATGTGCGTCCTTTTCATTCGGTCAGGTACTGACCTCGATCCGCCACGGCACGGAAAAGTCTCATGCTTCCGCATAACGCTCGGTCCCTCTTGGCTGGATCTTATGGGATGAATCCCAGCGGCATTCGCGGATGATTGCGGGTGAAGTCTCCTGCCCGATGACATTGGGTCATTCAGTCGTCGAGAAATTGGCAATTCGGCCGAAAACCACGAAGCAGTCGGACAGAATTGCAGTACGAACGAGATCGAGAGCACAAAAGCCTGCTTCCAAGTGATCAAGCAATTCACGGACGCTTCATCGGAGTGTATCTCTGATCCCCAGGCCATATCGTACACCTTTTCCTTTTTTGAGCCTCCGGAAGACTCTGGAGCAAGCTCCCCCTTTTCAACGCCTATCCACCGCTCTGAAGAGCCTGCTGTTGACAAGCATTGAACTACCACATGCTTCAGTTGACTTACAGAGGGAAGAAGAGCGAAGACGACTCACCTGGTCAGTACACTCAGTCAAGGTATTCTTCTTCCTCGCCTCACATCTCGTCTCCTGGATCTGACAACTCGCGTCGAGGGCGTCGTACGCTCCGCCGTTATTGTACTCTACGCCGCAGGTCTCGAAGCCGGTTGTAGTGCCTACGAACGAGGAAATCAGCATTCCTCAGCAATGACTCAGGCGTATAGTCTCCAACAAAGGGGTGACGACTGAAGTGTAATAAGGATTGGGAATGAGAGTATCTGGGTAATATTGAAGGAAAGATGGAAGGGAGCTATGAGAAGAGAGGGGGCACTCACCGAAGACAGCTGGTGGTAGACCTCCTAGAGTACCAGTGAACATCTGCAAGTTCGATCCGACCTTCGTGCCAGTGTATTTCGGGCATTTCGCGGCTTGAGTCCCGACTAGCGAAGCGAGTATGACGAGGGTGAAGGTGAGCTTCATGTTGATCCTATATACAGCCTTGTTACAGTATGTTTCCTGCGAAGCGGACGAATGTTGGGATTGGGGAGAAGCAGAATGTGGGGATTCAGTACTTGTAGCACTCGTCGTTCATCCCGACCACATGTGGCATGTTGGATGAAGATGTAATCCGCCTCTTTCAGCCGTTTTGAAGGGAAACAGAAATGAGGCCCGCGGGGTAAGGAGTTTGGCTTAGCGTGTTTTTTTGATGGGCCAGACGCCATATTCATGTACTAAAAAGCACACAGGCGGAAAGGCATGGTAATTTTGGGATTTTAGAACGACGGAAGGGGAAGAAGAAAGGAAATGCTCTTGGTGGCTTTTCTGTGGGCTCCGGTCAGGTCCCAATCAAATTGGATGCCCATGAGGATCCGCCCAATGCGCCACGGGGGGTAATGGGTGAAATAGTGATCGACGTAGGAAGGCATCTCGAAGCTTGGACAGCGGGCTCAAGGTCGTATATATACTGACACATTACGGTTTTCTCTCCCTTATTTTAATCAAACCGACACTCACCTTTTCTCACCTGTGGATTATTGTCGATACGAGCCTTAGCTCATACTTCTAGGCAAGATGCGATTCGGTACCGCCTTCCTCGGCCTAGCTTCCCTCGCTTCGATCAACGCTTTACACGTCCCTTACAAACCAGTGAACAACTGCCCAGCTTACAATGGTACAACTATCGGCCCGAACCTCCAACAGTACCAAGGTACACTCGGCGGTCTCCCACCACCAGTTTACGGTATGTCACTCTCACACTTTAATAGACGAGAATAGACTAGGCGCTAGGTACTCATACAGGCTTCGAGACCTGCGGCACGGAGTACGACAATGGCGGACCGTACGACGCGTTGAACGCGAGTTGCGAGATTCAGGAGCAGGACTGTCTCGTGAAGAACAATCAGACGGCTTGTAACGCTCAGGTCAGTCGTTCTCCTTGTCATTGCTCCCTGCGCAAGGATTGTGAGCCCATAGGGATTGTAACTGATGCGTGCCTGTGACCAGTACTCCGCCTGCCAGCAGCAAGCTCTTCAGTCCGGCGGCTAGGCGAGCGGTGCTTTACAACCTGCTTTCTTCCCTCGTAGCATATCGCCGAGGATGACTTTCTCTTGGGATCGGGATGATGATGGGGTATGAGCGGTAGCTTGCTACTCGGTGTGCTTGATCTTCTGACAGGATGTGACACGTTAACCCTTGACTGGATTCTAGCTCACACTCTCCTCACTGATGTCGACCATGGTTTTGATGTCCGGACACTGATCGCTCACCACCCTTTGTAGGGTTAGTCACATCTTAGTCTCCGCTGACGTGGCTCCCTCTGAAATTGATTGGCTCTGATCTTCCGATTCGAGATACTCAGATCAGTCGCGGAACTAATCCTTCGCGGTCGACGACAAAGACCAGCTCATCCGAGGCTGACATGTCTACCTGTAGACATCCCGCCGTCAAGATGACACACGCTCTCACTTTTCTGGCGGTTAAATAAACGAGCTGCTGAAGTCGCTCGTAAACGCATCCAGGCAGCTTAGACTCGGCTTCTGACTTTTTCAATCGCCCCTTACTATCTATCTGTTGGGCTGCCCATTCAGGTATGAGTTTGAGATAAGTGGGAAGAGTAGTATGTGACAGTTCGTGCCCAGATCGCCGAGATTCGTGAGATCAACAATTTGGACATCGTGGCCGTGCAGCTACCAACCATGACCTCTCGATAGCACAGTCCGCCTCGTCATTTTTCCGCGTCGAGAGGCCATCAGCCACACTGACAGGGTGTATGGATACGCGCCCAAACGCTACTGTAATGAGCAATTGTAGCATAATGTCACCTGAATACCTCGCGGGAGGACGCTCGGGCAGTCCGACACGACTTTATTCCGCCAGAGTCAATTCGCTATCTCTAACAAGCTCGAGTATTTCAATTGTCTGGCACAAGTGTGCTTGCTGATCTGACTGCTTAGCTTCTTGGTGCATATGTAGCCCTCATATAGGAGCTTATGCACAAAAAAGCTAAGCGCTGCGCTGCATAGCACATTTGTGCCGGGCAGTTCAATTCTCCCTACACCAAATTGGCTGAAAGAACTTTGAGTGACCAGCACAGATGTGCTGTCAAGCTGATAGGCCCTGACATTTTGTACATACAAAGGCTTCATATAGACCATCTTTTGCAAAAGGAAGGTAGGCTCCAGTCAGACTAGAAGATTTGTGTCGAGCATTTGAAATTCCTATATTCAGTTGGCTGGGGAAAAATTCAAATGGCCGGCACAGATAGATGTGCTGTCAGATTGAGGGATGCTGAAATTTTGTACATACATAGCTCTTATATAGGACATCACATGCCAAAAAAAAACCTAAGCTCAGGATTGCCTGGAAAGGCTATTGCGGCCATCTGAATTTCCCTATACTACGAAAATTACTGCCAGTCGCCGATCCAAGATTTGTCCGGCTAAAGGCCGCTCAGTCCGTCATATATCATTATATAATAAATGTTCACTCTGTTACGAAGAGAAGAAATATTCGGCACAAGAGGAGGCAAGTGAGTGAGGGTGAAAGGGAAGAGCCTGCTAAGAAAGCAAGAAAGCGCGACTGGAGGTTCTGCGGAGACGTAATGACATGCATATTGGTGGCGCTTCCTTCTCTTTTTGAGGCAGTGCAAAACATCGATTTGATCGTTATGCTTACCTGATCACCCTTAAAAAAAGCAGCAACCCTCACTGAAGAGATTTGCAGTTCTGCGGTGTAAAAGTACAATGGTACAACTGCATAGCTTCTGTATCCGTCATGAGGTCATCCGCCTTCCTTACGTGTGTCTTCGCCTCTTACACGGACCAAGATAAGGGCGAGTTTCCCTCTTGACCAACTCTCCGAGACTAGACGATACAGACTTTCCCACACGTCACGAGTCAGAAATACTCACCATCATACAGAATGTCATCCCAAGGCAGCTCGGCGAATACTCGGGGGGCTGTATGGGCCGACGAGCTCCAGACTCTCTCAATCCGGGGGAAGCCATTTGGGCACCAGTGACAATCATGACGTCAAATCCAACGACTCCCGCGGTCCGGATCAGAGCAAAGAGATGTCTGACGGCCGCTACAAATTCGACCCTCCAGGGTCTGATGGTGGCAAGAGCTTCCAGAAAGCAAATGACCTGGCGTTGGCATCGACCAGGCCTGTCACGAACAAACCGGCCATTCCCGCAAAGAGACAGGCTTCTGACATCGGAAGCAGTAGTCCAAGCGAGCACAGCAACAAGCGGAGATTTGCAGGTTCGGGATGATGGTCAGTGGTTGGGATTGCAATGACAAGCCGAGTGCGACGCTAGACTTTGGCAAGTAAACTGGGCATGACAGAGGAAATATTCAAATCCAATAGAGGGGAATAATACTTGGCTAGTAGCTCCTATGTATCCGTAGGTCCATCCAAGGTACTCAGTGTCTCCTGTCCAGGTGGTCGAGGGCGAATACCTCTTAAACTAGTAGACATATCAAGGCAGCATCCTAGAGCGAGCACATACAGCGTCAGGTATCTCATCTCAACAGATAAGCTGACGGTCTTACAAGGGTGAGGGTGTGCTATAGTGGATGAGTACTGAGAACGATATGATGTGAGCTCAATTCTTGCTAATGCGTGATATGTACGAAATCGTTCCAATCGCCGCAATGACCTAAGTGACAACTGGAGGTGCGCGATGACGATCCTGACCCATCGCGTTTCATGAACCCTTTGTCATCGAAAAACATCATCTTTCCTTTGAATCCCCTCGCCGAAGTGATGTCATAATACTGCCAGGATCCGAGCCGCTGCGTCTTCATCAGTGATGACACCAGCAGAAATCTCCTCCTTACAGGTATTTCGCCTTCTGGTCGTATTCTCAGGGATAGATATACTGCCATGTATTGCTCGTCACCTCTCACTCTCATCACTCCATTGCAATACACCAGTACCTTAGCTTTACTTACATATCTACTTGACTCCATCAGCACCATGCCAGACCAGAGCAGCCATATGAGCGACACCACCGGGACGCTAGCTTCCGAGCGGACCAAGTCCTCATCTCTTGGCTCTCCACAACAATCTGGCGGTAGCGTCCTCAAAGGTCAGTCCTTGACTATGGCCTACGCTCATAGCCAAGGACTACACAACCTGAAGACTGGCCAGATCAGAGCACAGACCAACGGGATCATTTCGAGCAATGGCCAGAATTACGTCATGTTTGGCTCGACTCTCAGCAAGATCGACTCCCATTATCGCCCTATGAAGTAGGCGTTGACCATTTCCGCGATTGAAGGGGTGAGCGGTATTCACGGTGTAGAGGTTGTTATAGTGAATTGAGGGATGTTAGCGCCATGTAACTCAATTGGCGGAACTATGCTGACCATATCAGCACGCGCTGCAGCTTTAAGCTGACTATCCGTATTGTTGTCCCTACTTCGACTGTAAATGGTCTGAGCCCGTTCTTGCCCAGGATCATCCATAAGAATGTTGAGATATCAGTGAGTAGCATGATGATTTCATGGCGGCATGCTATTCATTGAGGAGCACTCACAGATATTCCCGCTGTCGCACGGACTACCAAATGGATTCCATCCCTAGGTTCTGCTGCTCCGTGACCCAATTAGGCCACGGATTGGTCCTTCATCTCGATGCACACCTTTCATTTGTGGCTCTACAGGTATCGTTCACGATGCTGTGCATCGTAAGTCAAGTACTTATTCTTTTATGATAGGACTTGTCTTGTTCCCAAGTCCCGCTAGAGTCCCGCTAGAGTCCCGCTAGATCCCGCTAGGTGAATGTTTTTTTACCATCCGGGTTGCCATTGTCCCGTCGATCTTAGCCTGCCGCTTCCCGAAACCAGGTCGGCTGGGGAGTTTCCATGAGGAGCTGGCCAAGAGCGACTTCGCCATCGAAAAGGCGCATGCACCCATCTTAGGCATATCGAGCGGTGTTTTATCACTTCGGGCGCCCTCTGGGTCCTAGAGCCATCAGAAGCCACACAGCTTTGCCTCTGCTGGGACTGACTCTCGCTACCAGCGCAAGTTCAAAAGTACCACGCAGACCGATGGGACGGGTGGAGCAGGACTTGATGGAGTCGAGTGGAAGCGCGTCGAAGAGACCGCGGATGATCTTTTGTGAGGTGATGATAGATGATGACATAAGAACGTGGTATACGTCAAGGTATCGGTATTCATTTAGCGTAGTTTGATCGGGTATGCATGATTGAAAACCCTTGAGATTTGGGTTCAGCCCGTAGTATCTCAGTGACCGGCAAATATAGACTCACCTCGTACCCTCCGTTTCCAAACAGCCAACCTCTCCCCACCCCTTCCCCCGACAGTCCGTCTCTCCCCTTTAGGCACTTCCTCACTCCAGATCACTACCCAATCCCCATCAAGCAACTCATGGTAAATCTCCTCCGAAAGGGGATAAGGCGGACCAGGCACATCCATAGGCATACCGAGCGGGAACATCAGGGTTATCAGCCGTGTCGTCTCCTTTGGATTTGAGAGGTGTGTGAGGTGTTTTGACCATTCGTTTCGCAAAGAAGGAGGGAGACCGCAGAGGAAGCTATTCCGACTTCAGCTGAGATGGGGGAGATTTATGAAAGGAAAGGAAGGAGAGTGGGAAGGGGGAGACGGACGTGTAGTCTAGTATGATATCGTATCGCTCTTTCGGGTTGCATTCGAAGTAATCGGTGCAGATGATTGCATCTTCGCTTCCGGCTGCTTCTGTAACTTCAGCCACCTAAGCCGGTATCAGCGTCTACAAGCACTAACAGTAAACGAAGGAGAAGCAGGACGGACTTTCGAGCGACCTCAGCTCCTGAAGGACTTTTATCGATCCCTGTACTCTCCGAACCCCTTTGAGCGAGGAGAAGCACGTCATACCCCTGCGATCCCAGCCATAAGAATTTCAAGACAAACCGGAATCGGAGTTCAGCTAGAAGGATAGGATGACATACCCTTCCACAACCTGGGACCAAAGCACGACCACTCGTAGGTATCCCAAGCTCTTTATTCCCTGTCGGACCAGTGAGAAGATCGACTATCGATTGATGTGGGGTCGATTGATCCCATCCTGTCTTCCCATCTGACCTGGATCGATCGATATCAACTCAAGGACCACACTTGCCCGAAACGGGTAAAGAGGTCGATAAGTTCTCCGGAGCACTGAAGACGACGAATCATCGCTCTTCCCATCTATCTTGAAGAGAACACTTCGTCAGTATTGCTTTCTCCGAGACCCAAGACCCGAATTTGATGCCGGTGAGTGAAGAAACTTACTAGGATACGAAACTTTCGCTGGTTGCTCGCCCTCCATACTTGTCCCCAGAGCTTGACGTTGGGATAAATGCGCTTCGATAGACATGGGAGATTGACAATACAAAACATCTGAAGTGATCGACCTCCACCAGGCGATCCTCCGATCTCTCGAGGACTGTAAAACCGGCCAGCTTCACTCATCCCGTCCGCATTAGTGCAGTCGTGAAGGGTCATATGCATCGTCAGGGCATACCGAGACTTCTCATCTCGTTCAAATGGGCTCTCAGAGCACTAGTCCAGCTAAGGACCCTCCCCATCACCGAGACCACCAAGCGATCCCACCACCGACTCTACCTTCGTCAAGACCTCCTCCCATTCCTTATCCCGGTCCGAGAGCCAAGTGATCGCACCGCCCGCTCCTAGAGTTATTCCTTATCATATCTCAGCATCGCTTCTTTGATCTTTGTCCTCCAATCGGACTCACGGTCACCTTCGATGACCATTGTGCGAATAACGACGCTCAGATCCGCCGAACCGTCAATCGAGAAATTTCCCAAAGCGCCTGTTCATGTCAGCCACAATTCGGCACGGGGAAGAAGGCGAGACTCACCCGAATAAACCCCTCGGCGTTTATGACACTCGAACTCGTCCAAGAGCTGTACGGATCGGAGCTTCGGCGCGCCTGTCATAGATCCTGCCAAAAGGTCTCTCAGCTGATCAGGCGGAGGTGTGGCGAGATCCTAACCAGGCGGGAAACATCGCTTCACCGCTTCGATACTGCTCACATTGTCCGCTAGCCTCCCTCGGACCGTCGTGACGAGATTGTGAACACCATAGCTCTCGAGCGCAATGAGCTTTGGGACGGTGACAGTCGACGGGATACAGCACGATAAGAGGTCCGACCTGATGAGGTCGACGATCTGCACCAAGTCATTTTGACTTCATCGACGGAATTTTGTCACACACCATGAGATTCTCCGCTCGCTCCTTTGGATCGTTCCGTAGTTCTTCTCCTATCCGCCTGTCCTCCTCTTTGGCGACATCGGCACAGACTACACTACCAGGTGTCTTCCCTCTACACCCCTTATGTGACCCGCAAACACACTGCCCAGGCTTTATCGTCGCCTTCGTCCCCTTGATCGGCATCATCTCGATCTCCCGCGCCCCACTTATCCTCAGAAACCTCTCCGGGGACGACGATAGGATGTGGAGATCTAGACATGGAAACGACATATATGATGAATAGTAAGCAGGGTTATGGGATCGGAGGTGGAGATATAAGGCGAAGGGATCGGTTTGAAGTGGAAGATTGGCAGTGAAAGAAGTGGTCAAGGTAAGCTCGTATGATTCGCCTTGTCGGATCGCTTCGCGGCAAGCATCGATTTGGTGGCGGTACGAGTCACCGGAAGACGCCGGACGGAAGGGTGGGATGGGAGAGACTGAATGCGATGATACGCAGTTGGACATGAACAGACTGGATTGGACATCGGTAATGTATGAGTCGAAGTCCTTCATAGAGATGCCAGGAGATACGCCGAGCCGATCAAGCCAGTGGACAAGGTGTTTCGTTCGATCTGGGCAGTCATAGTCATCTTGAAGAGATTCAGGGCAGTGCTCCTCGAAGATGATCCCCCTCGCCACCCATTCTCCCTCGGACGTCCTTTCGAGTAAGCGATCTGACCAAGCCCAGCACGCGTCTATCTCCTCGTTCCCTTCGTTCCGCTTAGGCCGCCTTTGGTAGCCCTGTAAGCTTTCCTCCTTCATCTCGTACCCGAACCAGCCGACCCATCCACCCTTCCACCCTGACTCCCTCCGAGTGCTTCGGCCATTGAGACGAGCTGACAACGTCGCCTGACCCGCAGCGAACCAGTCCCAGAAGGTCTCTCCTCCTCGTAGCTCCAGCTTTGCGATCGACTGCGTGGGGCTATGAAGAGTGACCGTGCGGGTGTCTGTGGAGTACGTGATGAGGAAAGAAGGTGCGGCGAGAGACGACGTGGTACCGCGACTTGGCTGGACCCGGTCAGTACGGTGTAAGCCGTGCCATAGGGACTTCTGGCAAACATACCGTCTGCCCATCAAGCCAGACTTCGCCAATAGCCCTTTCCTTCCCCTTCCTCGACCGCACCACCCGCTGAAATACGTCGGCAGTACTCAACTCCTTACCGAGCTCGCCAAATCGCTTTTCCGCTAATCTCAAGCTATGGGAACTTTGATGATCGTCCATTGAGCTCTGTGAGCCGGATGGAGAAATCTGGGGAGTTGGCCAGATGCTTTCTGCAGGGCGTTGCTTGGATGTACCCGATGCGATACGATAAGCGCAGGCAGCTTTGATGTGCTCTTCCAGAGATGGAAAGGCGGATGGGCGGTCGTGGTGAGAGTGGACCACATCGAGAAAGGAGTGCAGTAGAGCCGAGCCACAAGTCGATGAGATGGACTAGCCGAACGCAGTCAGCAAATGAAGACTTAAGACGAGAGCGGCATACTTCAGGATGATACTGGACCCCCCAGATATGATAGCTCTTGTGAGCAAGACCCTGTATGGTTCTCGTTTCGCCAGGCAAAGTACCGGACCAAGCGATGACTTCGAGCTCTTCTGGCAACGCTGTTGTCTTCTTTCAGTATCGTAGGAGTCGCGGAGAAGAGAGATCACTGCTTGGATCCACCGTCAAGCTGTTGTACACCACCGCATCTAAGGCATACTCGCCCTCTGCGACCAAGCGACATGTGGTCCAAGCGGGAGAAGCAAATAGTCCTCTGGCTGGTGAGACAGGAATGATGGGGATGACATGACCATGAGTGATTCGAGGTGTGTTGGCGATCTGTGTGCAATGCATCAGTCCCCATGCTGTGGACCCCCTGTGTGGCACATAAGGAGGTAAACCTTGGATTTACCTTGCCCCCAAAAGCTACAGCGATGGCTTGATGACCCAGACAGACTCCTAGAATGGGAACAGGGTGTAGACGAATGAGGTCGAGCGCGAAGCCGATGTCCTAAGCTCTATAAGCTATGGCCTTGATCCCGCACATGGCTTTCATTAAATCTGGCTCACCGAAGGATTGTCAGGTCGACCGGGACCTGGTGAAAGGATGATACAATCGATGTTTGGAAGCACTGATTGCCGAAAGTCCTCCCTAATGGACGATAAATGAGCTTGAGCGTATGCTGAACAGCAGTGCCATACCATGTGAAATGATCAGCCTTGATTACGACCACCTTTTCCATTACTTCGGCATCATAGTAGAGTTGGGTGAGGAGGGTGAGAAGGTTGTTCGTGTCTGCGTCCATCAGTTTAGGAACCGAGGCGGGCGGAATAGAGCGTACAGGAGTCATAGAAGTCGAGTATGAGAATTCGAGGTAGAGGTGGAAGGAGCATTCCACGTTCCTCAGTCAAGTGATTGCATGAAAAGAAAACTGGATCGGCGAGAACCCAAAAAATCAAAGAGCCGGCGGTAAAATTCAAATTCAACCTTGTTCGGGGTACCGTCAGGATTGGCTTGTGCGTGACGAATCAAAAGCAGCTTACGACCTCCACTGGTGTTTATTTCACCACCGGACATTATTCGATTCAAGAGATACCTTGATCGCGGGAAAACACTCATATCGCTCATGGATGCTGGCGAAGTCGATGACGTGACGTCGGAGAAGGAAGGGATTATGCCTCCAAACGTCTACGTCATCAAAGCAGCTTTGCGCAAGTCAATGCTGCGAACCCTTCGAGCTATCTCGGAAAGCGAACTCGACCGGCAATGTGAGCCCGCCTTCTATCTCCGTCCCACCATATTCTCGTGTCTCGCAGGCCGGATAGGTTATCTGACAGGCCTGAATCCAGCTCATGTGGTGACGAAGATCCTCTTGGAGCAGCCTTTCCTCCGTGATGCGAGATCAGTGGGATGTTATCTCAGCATGGCCAAAGGGGAACTTCGGACCGCTAGAATAGTGGATGAAATCCTGAGAAAAGGTGAAGCATCCGAGGTTGTATCTCTTAGCTACTTTCACTCATGGACTGGAGCAGGGACAACCCTATACACTCCATACCTTCCACCTGCGGCTTCGGTCACATCTTCTTACGACTCAACTTCTCCTTCAGTCATGGCGGACTACCCGCCAGAAATGCGAATGCTACGCATCTACTCGCCCCGAGATCTGCAGAGCTGTCCTTTGGATAAGTGGGGTATCCTGGATCCTGGGGGATGGAGGCGAGATGTCGAAGAGGAGGTGAAGAGGGAAGACGGTGCGCTCACGATGCTCAGCATGAGAATATGCTGATCGACGAGCAGTCATGGACAAAGGACCCGCCCTGCTGGATCTGATACTTCTGCCCGGGGTTGCCTTTGATGAGCGATGCGATCGAGTAAGGTAGACGGCTTGGGATGAAGCGATCACGGCTGACCATACTCGCGATGATTTAGCTGGGAAGAGGTAAAGCCTATTACGACCGCTTCTTGCGTTCATATACCTCACAGAAACCTCGTCCACTACTTGGTGAGTCGTCCAGAGATCGCTTTGACCCAAGCCTCATGCTTTATACAGTCGCACTTGCCTTGACACCTCAGCTACTTCCGCTCGGTGAGAGGGTACCCACGACAGAGACAGATTTCAGGCTGGATGGAGTGCTCTCGCCTGCTGGTATGGTTTGGCGTTGAGGGGACAAATGGTCATGAGACTTGGTGTGATTGCGGGAAATGAAGCAACGACGTATGGGTAAGTGCCCGGGCCTCATCTTTAAGATTCGAGGGTTGCGACACCGATTGGTCTATCACTTTCGTTTCCTCCTTCCTCTCTTCATCCATTTCAAGCAACAAGTTACTGTCACCACAAGCTGATAATGGGTCAACAGCAGAAATTGTCACCATACAGGACTCGCGCAAGGATCTCAGACTTCCTTTCACCGACTTGTAAGCTTACCTTATAGTGTAACGCAATCAGTTATCCTTATGCTCAGCCTAGATACTACTATCCGGGCCATTCCTTCGCTCCGCTATACTACGCCAAGGACGGTCCAGACTTCGACAATGCTAATTCCACGACATTGGCGTTCTACAGTCTAAGCCAAGGAGAGCTCTTCATCGCGTTGCTCGCCAGACATGACTATAGGCTCAGAAGGATGTCCAGGTACGGTCATCACGTCCACCCTTAAATCGCTGACGCTTTCAGGCGCCATCGTTAACCTACCTTCTTCGATCTCTCCGCTACTCCGCTCGACATGCAAATCGTCCTTCCACAAAGCCCGTTGAAGTGATCTCGCCAATCACCTTCGTCCGCTTATCCTTCATTCATCCATCCAAGGCGGATACCAGCGTCATCCGGATCTTCTCCGCCCCGCACGGTGGCCACGGAGAGGTTGCATGGGGTCGAGTGTTCGGGGAAGGGATGGAAGGCTTGAAGGCTTTCGGGAGGTGATTGAGCGAAGGTGGGGGCAGTCAGACTGGATTTTCGATACAGGCGACTGATAAAAACAGGATCGACTCTTCGAGTCCTCTTTAGACGATGATGACGTCGTTGGACAAACCGCGATACAGATTCGCTGAACCCATCAAATGTGCGATTCAAGGATGATCTGACGAGGCCTATGCAACCACTTTTGTGGCAATCACGCCCTTCGCATCTCAGAGCATCAGGAAACTGTCAAAAGGACTCTTGCAGCTAAGTCCTGGGACACCCTCGAGAGTGCAGGCTGTGACGCGTACGAGGATACGACCAGTGTCATCGCCGAAACCCCGACGTAAATGACGAAACACCTCATGGGTCTCCCTCCTTTCGCATTTACTACATGAAGAGAAGAGTTGATGACCTCGCGTTCCAGCAGCATGGGTAAAATCGGGTTCGATTCGGTAATCATCGCCATAATCCCCTCTCTTTCACCACCCAATATCCCCCACCTCCCCTCATTGCTTTCACTTACACATAACCTGTATCCCTCACAGACATTCACAACATCCTCACTATGGCCGCCGCAGCCACCCAAACAGCTCCTTCCATCCTTCAATCACATCATGAGCCAAAGACCACCGCCGCTTCCTCAAAGACCGGCAAGTCGACCCGCAGCATGACCCCCGAAGCCAGAGACGAGTACCTCCAGAAACAACTGTTGGGAGTTTGGAACACTCTCATCAAGAACGCTACCGATCCGAACTCATCCGCTTACCTGAGCAAGCTTTCCCGCGCTTCTTACGACGATACATTCGGCACCGACGATGGATTCACCAAGACACTGCCTCCGATCGGTGCGATCGATAGGAAGGCGTTGCAGACCACCGACACTTACAAGTCTGCCCAGACCCTCGCGAAGGCTGTCAAGAGGTATGGAGCTGATATCAGGCGATGGGATGAGACGACTGGTGGAGCGATCAAGAAGAAGGCGATGGAGTGTTTGCAGAGCGACTTCCCGGTCAAGTCGGAGGATACCGCGAAGAGTGCCGTCGTGGGGCATTCCACGGAGGGTTTTAAGTCCACCTCAACGATCGCTACCCCCGGGATGACGGTTGTCACCAAGGCACCGATACCCGCTTATACTCTGCCGGAGAGGACGGTTGTGACTTTGCCCGGGGATTCCGTCGTGACAGTGCAGGATGGCAATCTGGCGAAGAGGAATGCGACAGCAGAGACCGCCATTTCGGAGAAGGTCGGTAATCAGAACAAGTAGGTTCCAGCTGTTTCTCAAGTGGGTGCTACTGATACCGCTAGAAACGCCTCGGCCGTCAAATTTCACTCTGATACGCGAGCAGAGAACACAGAGCGATCGGAGGTGAACGCCGAGAAGAAGGGAAGGAGATCCAGGACTCGTAGGGAGCATGTGCGGGACACTGCAGCTCAGTCAGAAGCCGTCACTGATGTGAGCAAGGATACGGCGACTGCGAACCAATCGGAGAAGGGGAAGAATATCACTTTGACAGAAGGTGGAGAAGCGATTACGGCTGCGACGAGTGTGACTGACGATGCGGCGGCTAGAGTGGAGAACACTGGGCGATCGGAAATCGATGTGAAGAAGCGAAGGAGGTCGGAGACTCGTCGTGAGAGTGAGCGGGACGCTGCCGGTCGGTCGGAAGCAGCTACCGATGTCAGCAAGGGTACCGCTTCTCCGACGAAGGGAGCGAAGAATGCCACTCTGAAAGAAGGTGGCGAGGCGAGTTCGGCTGCGACGAATGTGACAAACGATGTAGCCGCCAGAGCGGGGAATACCGAACGATCGGAAGTCAACGCGAAGAAGCGAACTTCGAAGGCTCGTCGTGAGCGTGAGCGAGACACCGCTGCTCATTCGGAAGCCACCCACCATACCGGCAAGGACACTGCCATGACGTCGGAGGAGAGAATGTCGAACGGTGTGGCCTCCACCGGAGGCCGAGGCGAAGGCGACGCTGCAACCGGTGTAACCAAAGATACAGCCGCTTCGACCTCATCACCGCACAAATCGGGTGTGAAGAAGAGGGAAAAGCCCTCTCATGCTACTGAAGCGGGGGCTGGCGCCGTCTCGCAGGATGGCCGCAGCCATGCGAGGGTAAAAAGGCAGCATGGTCGTCGTAAAGAAGCCCAAAACGATACACAGGCCGAGACCCAAGCCGAGACCCAAGGCGAAACGCGCGGCGGGAGACAGAAGGGTACGCACGCCGGACGACAAAGCGAGGCATACGCCAAGACGAACGCCCACACAGATGTCGACGCCCAATCAGCCCCACAAACGAACGCCCGCACCGATGTGAACGCTCGATGGGCGCGACAGACTGCCCAATCTCACAACCAACTTGCGATGCGAGATACAGCCCCGAGAAGCCCCGTATCGCAATACGACTCGCGGCGAGAGCACTCGGAAAGGCGTGATGACGGTAGGCCCACCAAGCGTCGTCGTACCCTCGCTAACCTATTCAAACCTTTTCGAAAAGGCAAGAAAATGCTGTCGAAAGCTTTCTCAACCCGCCCATCACGGAGGGACCAATGGCTCTCCCCCCGCCGTACTGTCGACAGATCGGTGCTCGACCAGTCCGTGGGGAATGCGATGATCAAGGCCCACCTTGTTGAGGAGCCGAACTACACCAGACGGGATCTACTCATCAAGCCCGACAAAGATGATGATTCCAGAATTCAACATCAGTCACTTTATGAGTACCATGGAGGGACTGTTGGTGATGCGATATCAGCTCTTCCTGATGAGGGATTCCGATCGATGGCAATTGCGGGATTGAACATGATGGTTGATGAGGGTGGTGGTGGTGATGGTGGTGGTGTACACCTGGGCGCTTCAAGCCGATGATTTGGACTAGTCGGACGCTCACACCAGCAACGACCTTTGGGAACGGAGGTGATACCGTCTCAGCTCAGCCGAACTTTGCCAGGTCTCGTCGAGAGCGGACCTAGGCTACCAGGCACAGGAGGGTGGAGTCGAAGACGAGTGATGATCGGCGCAGACTTAGGTTCGATGAGGTAATGAGGATAAGCTGTCGGTGGCGATACGGGCTGGTCTAGCGTCGAAAGGATCTGCATAGGTAGTCGTTGTGGTTAGCGACCGCATGTTCCGTTCCAGATGCAAATGACATTGGCTTTGCCGCGTCCTTTGCTGCAGTCTCGGTTGCAAATATATTCTGGATCACGTCCAACATCAAAGTGACAAGTGGGACGGACAGGAGTGTCTCTGTCGTGACTGTCCAGATGTACAATGTAGAAGGATATGACCCCAGTCGAGCAGACCGTGAACAGGGAAGAACAGATCCTGCATGAGGACAACTCCGGGAGTGCTTGGTATGTGGTATTCTCTTTGTGGCAGTATCATGACAGGTGAACAGGTGGCTCGGGGCTTACGATCATGCTGCCATGAAGCTTGGCTTCTCAACACTTGGCGGTTCGCTGTATGGGATTCGGGCGAATGAGTCTTTGACAGGCATTACCGGTTAGCCATCGCTTGCAGTGAATCTCCCTTCAGCCCTACCTACTATACAATTACCGAAACCAGTACTGCCCCAGTTCATGGTGTATAGATTCTGCTTAAACTCTCACCATGCTCTGCCTCCTTTGTGAGAACACGACAATCGACTCCTTATTCACCCAGAACTGGCAATCGACTCCTTTCTCACACTTATTGACACTATCCCCGCAACAACTCAGCTCCTACTGCAGTACTGAACTGCATACGCCAAACTCGCAAGATGTTCACCACGACTATCATGGCCCTACTCACCGCCACCCTCGCTCTGGCCGCGCCGATCAGCGTGATCAAGCGTGACGACAACCGTCAACTCGTCGTCAAACCATCATGCGTCACCATGAATCAGTTCCAGATCTCGTACGTCCCTCCTGTTCCTCTGGCCTCTCATTGCTTCTGCTTCATCGGTACAAGTATTTATGATGATTCTTTACTCGTGATAGGTTCACCTCGTTGTGTCCTTATTACTACCCACCGAACAACGTCGATGGAAAGGTTTTCCTCAGCCAGCAGTTCCAAACCGGCGATTACAGCGGGAGCAATAACGATAGTATGTTATCCCGCTCCGCTCAATCCCCCCATCTCGTCATGGAACCGAAAACTGACAGTATTCTTTGGGGTATCTAGCTGAGGCTTTGGTCGATTGTGTACGTCTCCCCTTGCCTACCATGCACTTGATCCCGAATCTGGAGAGGGTGAGGAAAAGTATGGCTTGTTGCTGATTGATATGGTTGATTAGGTCTACTTGACCGGACCAGGTGGTGATCAGTTCACAGTCACTTACGATCTCATCCTTGAACTTGGCGGTAATCTCGTTGACAACCTATAAAGTGAGGATGAAGGTTCGAAGCCATCGAATGTGGGTAGATAGGTGATATCGTAGCTTGCTCGGGAGTGGAGGGAACGGACTATGAGATCGAGCTCGAAGCCGAATGCTGACTGTTTCGATATTTCGACGGACGAGTATGTAGCGAGAGAGTAACTTGATGTAGTGATGCTATCTTTTCACCTCTCTGGGAAGCTTAGAAAAATTCTTTGTCCCTCATTGGTAGCTTGTAATCTCAGATAGCCTCTTTCATCTGGTGAAGACATACCGCGGAACCAACGGCGGAGACTCCTACGAATAACCTTGAACCTCTCTACAAACCGCCTCTCCGTCGTTCCCATTTCCCAATCTCCCTCTCCCCACCGCCCTTCTCCCTAGGCCACGTCCACCTTTCCGTCTCAGTCAATACAAACCCATTTCTCCGCACTACACCTCCCGAACCAGGATTATCCATCTGTATATTCTGTCCAAAGAGATACCATCAGCTTGAATCATTCTCATATTCAGATTGAAGAAGTGGGTTGATGCCGACGTACAGCAACGACATTCCGCAGTCCAAGCCAATCAACCCAACCTTCCAATCCAGCTCGAAGCATAGCCGTACCGATCCCACGTCCATGTAACTCCGGCATCAGATCATACGCGATCTCCATGACCGGAGCACCATCTTTTCGGATCGTCTCGTTCGCCTCTTCCGGCTCAGGGGGGATATCAGAAGTTGTCGATTCGGCATGTCGGGTATACGGGAAGATATGTATGTTACCCAGTAACTTTGCGGGCGGGATAGCTGGGTCGATGATGGATGATGGGATGGAACGGAGGACACTGAGCGGGAATGCGGTATCTTGTGATAATGGAGGTGGATTGGGGGACTGGACGAAAGCGGTGAGACGGATGAGTGATTCGTCGATGAGTGGGGGTAGGAACTCCTCTAAGAACGATCTTGCATCGGATTTGGCGAACCTGATGACGGAGTATCAGCTGTGATCAAGCGAGATACTCTAGCGTGAAGAACCTCACGGGAAGGGTCGTCGAAAGGCATACTTTCCAATTCGAGGATCATTACACATCTTCGTCTACACCTCGTTAGCTAGTCAACTCCCTCTCGCCTCTGCACCCTTCAAAAGATAATGATTGAGCACCGACTCACCAGCTCCGGCACATCATCCAATCGCCAAGGAGTCAACCTCAACATCGGCCACCCAGGAACAGGTATGAAAGCTTCCCCTCTCTCTTCATCCCAAATCGGTCGAAGTGGTCTCAACCTCCTCTCCCATGTCCCGACTTCTCTGATACCGCCTCCTTTCTCTGCAGGCCATGAAACGAGTTTGGATCGTTGGAGTGTGAAGCCGTGTTTTCGTAGGACTGCTGTTGACGGTACGTTTTCGGTTTGGACGAGCTGATTAAGGGGTCAGCACGATCATTCCATCTTTCGCTCATCGCGCCAGGGTAAGGTTGTGGGACGGTTATGGTGGTGGTAAATGAGTTTGGAGTTGGATGACCCACGGCAACAACAGACCCTACACCCATCCATTCCCCCCAACCCAGTCCAGCCCGTACCAGAGCCCCTCCAATCCCCTTCCCGTGCAAAGCGGGAAGTAAACCATAAGCGATCTCCCAAACCTGAGCCTCCCTCGGTAAACCTATCACAACCTCTGGAGTCAACCCATCACGAGCATGAGGTAAGACGTATAAGTCGCCTAGGATGGTTCCGGGTGGTAAGTCTCCGATTTGAGCTGCAGAGCGGAGAGCACAGAGGGAGTTTGGGTAGAGTGGTGGTGGAGTTTTTTTCAAGTCGGAGATGGAGGGTGAGGAGGGTGGGGCCGAGGCTGAGGACGAGGATGTCGAGGTGAAGTAGGGTTTGAGAGCTCGGATACCGGTTTGAGAAGTCGGGATCCGGATTGTCAGGTATTTCTCGGCGTAGGTCAGGTCGTACCTGCCAAGCGTTACTATCAGATCTGCAAGATCGTAACTAGAGAAGCAGACCCACGGGTAGGCTCGGAGGTAACACCACTGCCCCATGAGGGGATCATTGTATAATCTCACCTACTTGTTCGATCAGCTCGGACGATGGAACAGACATGGAGAACAAGCATACCAGATGAGGTCCATCTGTTTCTCTCCACGGCGTCAAGCGTAGATCCGGATATCCTGGGAGGGGGAAGTACGGTTCGTCAATGTCTTCGTCCCACTGTGGGATGGTCGGAGTCACCGGTTTTGCCGGTTCGGCTGACACTGACATCTAAAGTCAGGTGGTTCTACCTTCCTCCACACGACGAATGCGAACTGTCTTAGTCGTCAAGGAATTTTGGTTTCAAGTCAACTAGAAGGGGGAATGGCGGAAACCTGGGTTCGAAGGAGAGCCGACTCAGACTCGCTCCGATTTTCTCGGCTTTCCGCGAGATTACCGTGCGAAACAGATATACATAGTCATGGTAGCTAAATACGCAGGGATACCACCTTCTACATTCTACAGCGAACACTGGACATATCCCCCCTTTTGACAGATCTCCCCGCCGACAACCAACCGCCTTTGCCCAACCTCACCTCCCCTCAATCCTCGTCCGCCTCACCGCCTCACTCTCCGGTAAACCCCTCTCCTTCGCCCTCCCAATCGCCCTCCCGAACTCCTCCACCACACTCCCCAAAACCCTAACTTCCTCTTCAGGCCCCAATCCAACAGCCTCACTTGCACCCAAATGAAACCCCATCATACTTGAATCAAAATACCCAATCTGATCCCTAAAACCTTTGATACTCGATCGACTCCTCTCCAAATCCCTCACCAAATCACTCAAACTCGAAATCGTCAAGTCGGTAATCGTCAAATCTTGATGAAGTCTTTCGCTTTTACTCATCTCACCACCGATCAAGAAATTCCTCGTTCGATCAACGGCTAGTTTCCATCCAGGTTGAACTTGATGTTCGAGTTCTAGGTTGATTTTGAGGGAACCGAGGTGATTCCGGACTTGACGACCTTTCTCGGAACCTTGGGCCGCTATCATGTGTGCTCGTGTGGCGGCTCGGTGGAGGTCGTCGAGTCGGGTGTGAAGGGAATTGAGTCGGGAGTTAAGCATCGTCGCTAGGGTTTCGGTACTGGGTCTTTGAGCGGGAGGGAGGGAGAGTGTTTTGACTAGACCGGCGAACTAGGTGATGATGAGCTGCCTGTGAAGGACCTGTGTGTATGTATAGACTCACCTCCCATTGCACCCAAGTGAAGGCGTTGATAGCCAATGCGTTCATATCGACAAGCTCGTCAGACAGTACCCGGGAATCGGATCCGAGCTGCCGGTCTCTCAGCCGCATCCTGGTAGCCTATGGGACTGACTGCTCACCTCGTCGAGTTGCTGAGCCACCATATCCCGTGACTCTAATGTCGATCCTATCCGTACAGCAGATGCTAGCTCCCATATCCTGGAGTCCCACCATCACCCGGCACGTAAAGGGTAGTTGAAAACACACCTGACATATCCCAGACGATCCATCATCGCCCCCTCACTCAACGAAGAGACACTCTCAAAGATATCCTTCGCCACGATGACATCTTTGCTGATATTCCTCGCTACTCCTGCGATATCCAACCTTGGAGCGGTGAATGACCTCCAGAACGGCTGAGCGAGATGGACCACCTCTCCGTTGGGTCCAGTCACCGTCTTCAAGGAATAATGGCAGGCTATACCGAGAGCACTGCACAAGGGCGTGGCGGTGGTACGCCAAGATTGGTGTGCGATGGATCCCGCTTGGTTCGTGCTCAGAGGCGACCAAGCGAAGAGATCAGGCCACCAGGTGGAGAAAGCTTGGTGAAGCTTCCAGTTGGCGTAATACACCCCTGCGAAAATGAGGAGGGTGAGGTAGATGTATGGGTGAAAAGGTCGTGTGATGGAAAGGGTGATGGATACGATGGAATGGATGAAGGAGGTGATTATGGAGAGTGTCGAAAGGAAGGTTGATGAGGGTGTCTCCGCTTGGCTTAAACGGGCGGACGCCTGGCCGGTGGAAGCCACACTTCGAGAGGGAGAGCTTGGGGGAATGGATGTTCGAGGTGTTTCTCGTTGTCGGAGGGTATTTCGGTAAGTCCTGGTTGGTGAACCGCTTATCGAGACGGTGGGGGAGGAGCGACCGGATGCATTGGAGAAGCGAGGGAAGAGCTTCTTCGGCGATTTATCCGAAATTGAAGCATCATCACCCTTCCGATGAGGTGTTGACGAGTGAAGAACGGTCTCCTCGAGCTGATCCTCATCCTCCCAATCCAGCTCTGCTCTCGTAGGCATCGCTTCGAAGGTAGGGGATGCTGCGATGGACGAGGGCATATGAAAAAGGAGGAATACTGACCGGTTAAAGCTAGTTCTATACACCCATTGGGGGAGATACGCCGATGGCGATCAAGAAATGTTAAACGAGAGAAAGAAGAAGAAGCAGGCTCAAGTAGACACGGAAAAGGTGACGAAAGACGTCTTCTCGAAATCATACTTTGAGCCCCGCAGGTGGCAAACCGTCTCGTCATCCAGGGTGTCAGATAGACCCTTTCTTGCCACGTTTCCTCCCTCAATCATAACGTCAGGGATGACATAGGAACAAACACCAAAGAATGCCTTTGTTCTGATCATCTCTCACCGCGTCGACGACATGCTTCGGTGTTGATCCCCGAAGTGGGAATAGAATAAAGAGTGCTAGGCGGAGCCGATTCGTATCATCCACCATCCTTTTTGAAGTCCGCCCCGCTCGGACCGCGGCTCACCTCAAAACGCATCAACTACATCGCTCTGATCCACCGCGTTTCATCAGACATCAGGGGTACGTCTGCGAAAAAAAAAGTTCTGATCTTGTAGGAGTCCATGTTCGAATTGCCATCGTTATCAAAATCAAGTCCGTCCGATCATCGAAAAGTGACCAGTCTGAAACAGCTCAGCTTCCAATTATCACTCAACATCAGCAGTAAGCCGGCCTTGACACCTTGTTTAGTTTCACAAGCTCATCCCGTCCAGTCATGAGGACATCTCTCTCATCCACCTTGCTAAGCCCAACAACCTCATTAATCTCACCACCTTCCCCCAAACGTCCCAAATCCTCCCTCGCTACTCAGTCCGGAGCACCCTTATCCAACGACGCAAACCTTATTCCTGCCAAATACCTCTCCGAGAAGCGCGACGAAGATACAGGCTTCCCACCGGTCTCTTCACCTCCAGGAGGATCAATAGGTCTCACGAGCAGTCATAACCTCCATCATACGCGGTCTGGTCCCCCTGAACGAACCAGCACCGTCCCTGCAACTAATATCAACCTCGTCCGGTCACCTCCTTCTCAGCTCCTCGATGCTCCAGCGAGAGCGGCGCTAAACATGCCAAACGCCATTACTGTCAATGGTCAAGCGAGAGCTGTCCGAGGAGGAGAAGCGAAGACGCCGGATCACGAGGTGGACTATGATGACAGCCCTTTGTTCGATTCTCGGGAACGAGGCGAAGAGCGAACACCTCTCCTCGTACCTACACCTCAATACTTCGCCCGACCTGGATTGTCCCGCTCATCATCGAACGAATCATCGAGTTCCAACCGCGGTATCCTTCGACGAATCTTCATCGACCGAGCCTCGACTCCAACCCAACACCTTACCCGCCCAGCATTCCCACCACCATCCCTATCAACCTACTCGCCACACCCTCCTTCCCCACTTACCCTCTCCTCCAAGATCAACCTATTCATCAACCAATCCATCTCCGCCGCCTTATCGACCGTCTTCCTAGCCTTCGTCGTCTCATGGGCTCTGACGGCGGAGATAGCGAGAGGATTACCGAAATGGGTCTGGCCTGGGAAACCGCAGCGATTCCCATGGGACGATGAGAAATATTGGAAGGAGGGGAAGGTCAGCAAGGATCCTTCAGATTATGCGAGGCAGGTCGGGATGGAGATTGAGCATCATAGAGTGGAGACGGATGACGGGTACTTCCTAAAGTGAATCAGTCTTATACCTCAAGCTACCAACCGCACCGAAAAGAGCTGACCGAACGAAGGATGCACAAAGTCATCGATCCACAAGCAGTACCCCGTCCTGACGGTCGAGGTGAGTCCAGTTTAAGATTCAACATACGGTGTTAATCGCCTTCAGGCGGCTTCCCAGTCCTCCTCTTACATGGCCTCTTCCAATCGTCCGGCTCATTCATCACCTCGGAAGACCGGTCACTCGCATTCTGGCTGGCCAAGAATGGGGGATACCAAGTGTACTTGGGGAATACTCGCGGAGTCTTTGACATGGGACATCGGAACTTTAAGCGGAATGACCCGAGGTTCTGGGGTGAGTCACGACATTCATTTTCATCGTCGTGAGTTCAGAGTTGACTCGATGTAGACTGGACCATCCGGGAATTGGCCATGTATGATCTTCCGGCTCTGGTCGATCATGTCTGCCGTGAAACTGGTTACGACAAGGTGAGTCTCGTCCTCGCCTAGAGACCTACTTTCCTATCACTTCTTCCTCTTTTGCCGCGGTTCCCCTTGGCGCTGACAACCCCCCAGATCGCATTCATCGGTCACTCCCAGGGTAACGGCCTCGCCTTCATCTCCCTCTCCCTCGGCATGTGCCCCTCACTCGGTACAAAACTATCATGCTTCATCGCCCTCGCTCCAGCGGTCTATGCCGGACCGCTTACTACTGGCTTCCCCTTCACTGCGCTAAGTCGGCTGGAATGGAGTACTTGGAAGCGGTTCTTCGGGGTACTGGATTTCATACCGCTCATGCGGTGGGCTTATGATTATGCTCCCGCGAAGTTGTTTGTACGTCGCCGCCCCAGTCACGACTTGCCAGTACTGATACGAAGAACAGGCGGCTTTGGGATAGTGAGCGATCGGGACTCCGGGAGAATGACGATACTGATGATTGTAGCGTCATGTTCGCTTTTCTCTTCGGCTGGACCGATACCAACTGGTTCGTCCTCTCTTATAGGATTTCGAAGTGACAATGTTGATCATCGCAGGCTGCATCGACGGAAAACAAAAATGTTCCGGTTTACGCCTACTCCCGTCAGCTCAGCTAGTATCTTCTGGTATGTCCTTCCTAGTTTCACCCGTCCACTTCCTATTCGTTATAAGATTTTCCAACGGTATGCCCGAGCCCCGCTGATAATCGTAGGTGGTGCGGCAAAGGCGGCTTCGCAGACCGGAAGTGCACACTCGATGATACCCTCGACAAGTGGTTTGACGACCGGTTCCCTCCTCTTTCGTTATACTGGGGTGGGCGGGATTACCTCGTCCTTACTGAACCCTTGTTGGAACGGCTGGAGCATAAGGAGAAGGATGTGAATCTGATCAAGGTGACGAAGCTTGACCTGTCTGAGGTGGGTCGAGAAATGGCTGCGAGTGTTCTCGGCTGATGGTGGGATAGCATTGTGACTTCTATTGGGCGGCTGAGGCTGTCGAGTGGGCATATGAGTCATTCATGGGTGGGTGACTTCGTCATGAGATTTGGGTCGATCCTGACCGTCGAGTAGATGACATCGAACAAACTCGTCCTAGATATCCGGAGGAATTGGACGACTCGCCTACTCAAGCTGAGGAGGATTGAGGGGAGCTTGGGTGTGATCGGAGGACTCGGAATTTATATTCACCTCATCAAGGCATTTATACGATCTTGGCATATTCTCGGCTCTACGTAATGTTGTACCATGGTCGTAGATACCCTAGAACCCCATCTTTGCATAGCGATGTTACTTTGTTATTCCCATCAATCCCGCAGGGTTCCCGGCGAGGAAGCGCAGGGCGACACTTATTAATCCGGTACCTTGAAATGATCTGTGTGTCTCCAATCCCGAAGCCATCCCGTCGATAATGCTCTATTGCATTGTACAACTACCACGTCTCTTGCTCATATCGCTCATATCATCATATCCCTGCATGGTCTATGAATTTCTAACCGACGAAATGTACGAGCTGAGATGATCGAGCACAAGAGAAAGTTCAATCACTCTGGCTCGAGGCCCTCGAATCCGGTAAGACTATAACGGACGTGTTCTTCGATGCCTCAAGCTTAGGCCTAGACATGGAGATCCATAATGGTCTCTGTGCACATCTACTCATCCTTAGTGAAGACGCGGACGAACCCATGTCCCGATTAGCCAAGATCGATCAGCACGAGCGTTATGATCAACAGATGAACGCTTTGACGTTCTCAACGAGGAAGAGAGGAAGTTCTTGACGCGCCTTATCATCAAGGGCTCCCACTTAATTAAAATTGATTCAGCCCTTAGCTCGAATCTCATATCAGGGCAGAAGAAAAAAGAAAATGCCCTGACTGAGAATCGAACTCAGCGCTGAGGATGACGTACAGATTAGTACTCAGGCATATGTAAGTGTCTATGAGACCTCCGCTTTAACCAACTAAGCGATCAGGGCTGCATGCCGAGATTTAAAAATATACCGTTTATTACGTTCAGAGCGACTCGGGGATTTTCGGTTCCGCTGGAAACTCTTTATTCGAACCCCAGCATCTTTTGGCCTATCGATGCTTCGCCTGATGCCATCCTTTGACCACCACATGCGGGCGGAACTATCGCCGACGTCCGATATCGGTAAGTGCTTGGATGACCTGGTTGGCGGGGAACCGGGTAACGGGGGTAGAAGCTCGGCTGGTCACAAACGGAGTGAGGAGGAGAGCGAGAGTGGAGACAGGTCAGATGAAAAGCTCGGTGGGGACTGTGAAGGTGAGCGGGGGTCTACTGGTCTAGTACGATCAAGCTCATGCGTATCGTCTTCTTGCGGGAGATGTGAATACTGTGCTCCCCGAAGCGACCGCAGTTCGCCTCTTACAAGCTACCAAATCCACCACAAGGCTCCGCCACGCCTGTATCAACGCGGCCAACTCCCTGTCAAACTCGGCCCGTAGCGAGGCGGATTCTTTTGAGAAGGCCATTAACGCGACCACGCTCGCCGAGAAGGAGTTGTATCGTATGCTGCAGGATCCTATGTGATTACATCCTAATACATCTGGCCAGGATAACTGCTGAAAGGAGACGAAGGCGATCGGCTTCGGAGTCGATCAGGGAGAGCATGATGCCCGCTGTAAAGATGCTCAAGCACATGGATCAGATCAGCATGAAGCTGCTGGATGAGTAGGAGCCTATGCTCTAGAGCAGTAGGCGCTCCCTATGCTATATGCATATTATGGAAGCCTCCGTCTGGACGGAATAACACATACGTATGAAACCCCATTTCGGAGGGGTATTGAGAAAACATTGCTTCAAGCAAGCGAATAGAGCAACGATTGGATTGATTGTGTAGCGTTGACAGACGGGCATCGCTCCATTAGGATTTGTTTTAAACAGCCCGAAACAGCTGTGTCTGGGGTATTATAGATTACATACAAAGCAGATCTCCCTGAAATCGTCCGTGTAAACCCAAATGATTCTCCATCCTACGGCTCAGCTTTACCTCCAGCCACGATCTCACGTCACACCTGCGTCCTGCAAGGATGTCCGATTCGCACGTCTCCTCATTCTCCGTCCATCATGATCGCAAGAAACTCCGCTTCGTTGATCTCGCCATCTCCATCCAGATCGAACTCCTCTATCATCGCTTGCCTACACGTCGGCGAGTACGAGGTGTGAGAGAGATGCGAAAACAGCGAACATATGGAGATGAGATGACCGGGCGAACATGTGAAACAGTAAGAACCTGTATTCAGCAAATATCCCTTAATCAAGTATGTATAACTGACAATTCCTCTTCTCCTAGATTCTCCCCTAACTCCCGAGCCACTCGTTTCAGGTTCTTCATCGATATTCGACCGGTATGATCGTCGTCGAAGAGCTTAAAGGCTCTCCGTAGGTCTGTCAATGGATCTCGAGCAAGGAGTCTCTCGGTCACTACGTGAGTTCGTGTCGGGTCGGATTGCCATTAAGAGCGGGAGTCAGGATATGAAGCGGGGTATGAGAAGTGGTAGTGCAGGAATATTTCCAGTCGATTTAGAGGCGAAGTGATGAAGTCATGAGAAAAGATCATCTCATTAGTTCAGCTCGTACACTAAGACCCAACGAGAGAAAACTCCCACTCACTGATCCTCTGAAACGCCTCAAAATCCATCAACCCATCCCCCTCTCGATCATTATCCCTCAACAATTTCAAAACCTCCGCTTTCTTCATATCGAATCCCAAGGCTCTCATCGCGACTTTCAGTTCATGATAATCTATGGCCCCATCTTTGTCCGTATCGAAAAGCTCAAAGGCCTCTTTGATCTCTTGTCTCTGGTCGTCGCTTAGAACTGGTCCGGAACGGTTGTTGTTGGGTTGGGATTGGGAGGGCATGGTGGTGGAGGTGGGTAAAGGTCGACGTTGCTTCGTTTTCAGGTAGAGGGAGGTCATTCTCGATTGGGTGGGTTGATTTTCGGATCCAAGGTCGGTTGAGGAGGGACATGAAAAGGACTAGAGACGAAAAGAGAACGCGTCGAACACGGGACGCGAAATCAATATCAAGCCAGATGGGTTTGATTGGTCCCCCCACTTTATCCCATATTTCGAGACGTTTCCCTGTCGTCCTCCCTGATCCACTTCTTATTACTACTATGAAACAAAATGACGAATATCCTGCATCATCATGTCAGATCACACTCCTGTATTTCTCGTCTGCCCATCATTCAACGTACGATCCCTTCTTTCGGCAGGGAAGCTCGTTGGCTTTGTCAGACCTGAACGATGCTCGTCACGGCCTCATCACTCAACCCACCTCCCGAGTATCTTCGTACTCAGACCCAACCTCAGCGTACCACCTCCTCCCCTCGTCGACGATGTCAATCCAAGCCAGCAACAAGATCGTCCGGGTTGTCACCACCTAAATCAACAGATACGGAACACCCGAGTGAAGGGGAGACGAGGTTGGCTGTCGAGATAAGGAGGACTTGGAGACGGATTGAGGCGTTGAGAGCGTCGAGATCTCGGGCATCAATGTCGCAATGCCATGTTTCAGAACAGGTGGGTTCGTCCTTTGCTTATTCAATGTGCTTGACGGCCCATCTAGCCGTTCACCGCTGCTGAACGATGTCATCTCCAGCTTCCTTCGTCTGCCGGACTTGAGGAGGCAGCGGTCCCTCCCACGAGCCAACCTCTAACCCTTGAGCTCCAAGATGCAAACAGTGATGCAGACTCTCGCTATCGTACGTCCTCGCCGAAATCCGTGACCCGCCCGGAAACCCAGATTTTCTCCCTCCTCTCCGAACCGCAAACACCTGACTACGACGTCTCGTACCCCTCCTTCATCGGCGATACCTCTTCTTCGGATGACAGCATCCGACGGATCTTACGGCCCCATCACTCCAGAGTACCGAACAATACGCCTGCAAGCGAGATCATGCTACCGTCACCACACACGTCGGATATCGCTATCATGTCTCCCTCGCCGATCCGAGAGACGACCAGACCTCTACTCCCGGTTACTCCACTGCCATCGCCAGATGATCGGTACATCCGCTCGTGGCTCAAGCAGCCCATCGCCCAGATCGGCATCGGCATAGCCTGGCCGAAAGCTATGTCCCCGATCACCTTCTCCAGACCTTTCACCCCGATACTATCGGGTACCCTGACGCCGAACCCCAGCGCGCTCAACACCCCTAGTGAATCGTTCTCTCCGTCCCGCGTTGCTCGTATCCCACATCACTCGACCGAACACGACTTGGGAGAAGACAGCCAAGCTCACTGGGCTTCCTCTTCACCCTATGCGACGAACGAGACGATAGGCGACTTTAGTGATCTCGAGTGGAACCCGAGGAAATCCGCATCGGAAGAAGCGTCTGCGAGCGGACAGGACTCAAAATCTGAGGAGGAAGAAGGATGGGGCAACTTCGGTAAGACAGCCGATGGTCCTTCCGAATGATGAAAATCCTGCTCCTATATATCCTTCAGTGCGTCCCTCACAAAGCTAGCATTTCATGCTCGTAGCTTTGTGCCATGGCGAGGAAGGACCACCACCTCTCCGAGAAAGACAGCCCGACCCGAGGAGGAATAGTATCGTGTCGCTTTCATGCACCGAATCGCATGTACTGCTCGGCCAGCTGCATGTACGACTCGGCCCAATGAGCTGAAGCACAGTTCCTATCTACACTCATGCTCCTAACACCGTCTCGCTATCGCTATCTACCCCAGACAGTACCATACGATACTCCCTCTCCTCACCTCTCTCCGAAAACTCCAGCCGTGCGATCGACATCGAAACAAGATCAAAGCTCTCGAGATGTTTCCAAAGCTCTTCCAGGCTGACATCCTCCCATTCACCCTGTGCTTCGTCATTCGTGGTATAGTCGTCATACCGCAGCCTCCGGGTTGGGGAGATGAGACCGATCGACCCGATATCCGAGTCGATCGAGCCTTTCCATAAGATGGATAGTCCGCTCCGTCCTCTTCGCTTACTGCGTCCACTTCGCACACCAATATTGTCTCGGCTGCTTTGGGTGGGAACATGGGAGTCCTCATGATCTTCCTCCTTGAGCTTCGCTGTCTTCTCTGTCGGGTGGATAGGCTTGCCTACCCTCTTCGTGTGGCTTTGCATCTCGCCAGCTTTGGAAGTGAGGTTATCGGATGAAGAACGCTCCGTCGTTGGCATAATCAAGCGAGGTTCAGGAGAACGTGTGAAGATAGGGAAAGCTTGAACGCGGGCCGTGAAGAACCCCTTTGATCACTTCCTTTGGTTTAGGTGTGACATGTCTTGTCGGTTATCCTTTCATGTGGTGTATTGCTCACTTCGTGGTGAGTTGAAGCTGCAAGTTGACGTATGGGATTGGATGTCGATCCGAGCGGAACGGGCTGTAAGATGTAGGATGTATATGATAGAATGGGATGTATCGAAGCGATGTGTCGTCGACCCGGCCATGCTGGGTAGACTGGATTGAAGCATATGCCGGGGTCTGATATCAATCTAACGCGTCTTGCGACGCCTTTCCTACTGCCCTCAGGATACTCACTCTCCTCCAGGTAATCCCGGTACCCACCTTCCATATTTAGACTACTTTCCACGACGCTCGTGTCTTGAACCGATTGCTTTGACAGCCTGATTCTGATTCAGAAAAATATGAAGTTGGCCTCTTGAAAGAATTGGCAACCCAACGCAGTCTCAAAGACCTGCGTTGGCCTATCGTAGGTTTCGGAAGACTTTGTTCATAATGCCATGCGAATGTCGAGAGTACTGCACCCTCTCCGCGCTTAAAACCACATTTCGAGTCAGGGTACAGCTTCCCAAGACGTCCGGTATTACCACTGGGTAGATAATACACTACACTTCAGGGTACGACATACTAACAGCCGTTCACTTTGTTTAGATAGGGTATTGTTCAGGTCTGTTCACAAGAACAAACAAAAAATGGCTACAAAAGACTGAATTTCAAATGAATATGTTGGCGTACAAGAAGTTCATCTTGCTCTCAGCTGCAAAATAAGATCATCTGTCTGAGGGTTTTTCAATAATGCAACTCATGTGCTCTATCTCAACACATTCCAACAGTAACTGCAAACTCCCCGTAGTTCACATCAAAACCCCACCTCAGCCCCCGTTGGAAGTTGGCGTATTCCACCAGAGTCCAGCCCCCCCCCGACGATCATACACAGCACTGGCCATTGGGCCAGCTGTCTGAGCGATGGCATTGGTTTGATTGACCAAAGCCCAGAAATTGGCTTCACTGTTGACATTGCTGATTGCCTTGGTGCCAATTGTTTGTCTCCCCCCTTTCGTTGTCTTAGGCCCTTTGAATGAGATGGCGTCGCGCTTCCTTGACACAGCATGATCCGGAGCTTGATGTGACTTCTTGGTATCATTGGTATGGAGTTCGATCGTTGCCTCTTCCCTCTGAGCCATGTTCTTTGCCCTAGCCTTCCTCTCTTTCTCCCTTCCATCTCTGGCGCTGATGTTTTCCTCCTCCTGCATCTTGGTAGTGAGCTGACTGGTCTCGGTATCCTCATGAAAGGTGATGGTTTCGAGCCAATGGGTGTCTGTGTCACCTGCGCTCTTTTGGTGCTTGCCCTTCTCACGCTTGTGTGCAGGCTTGGCCCTTTTGGTATCGCGACAGGGCTTCTTCTTGGTTGCCTCATGTCCACCGGTCTTCCTGTGAAATTTGCCGGAGTACTTGTCTCCACTGGAGTATGCAGAGCGGGTTTCGTTCGAATTCTCGCCCCGCTTGCTGCCCTGATTGACGATCCAGCTGCCATCATCGCCCAACGTGTCTTTGCTGATACCCCTCTCTTCAACTTCCCCAGACCTGCCTGCTCTCTTCGAGTTCGGGAACCCCTGCATCTTCCTTTCACTGACACTGCCCCTGTCCCAAGCAGTCCCCATGTGGTCTCCATCGTGCTTGTTGGCCTTTTTGCCACCATGAGTGGTAGCACCGCCAGTATGGCCCTCGTCACGGACCTCGGCTGAGCTCTTTGGGGACGTGCGGTCTTGACCCAATTCTGTGAGCTTAGCGTCACTCAGGGCTTTCCACATTCCCATCACCCTCATCATGTCTTCAAGACTTGGGGTATCTTCAGCCTCTCCATCCTTCTCCTTGGAAAGACTCTGCGGGAGCCGTGTGGTGAAGGTAACAGGCTCATCCTTTTCACTTCCCTCGTGCTTCCCTTTGGAGTTGGCATTGTCTCGCTTTGAGCGGGAATGATCACTGAGAGAGCTGGAAGTGTTTGCATGAGCGGTTGATGTTTCGGACTTGGTTGAAGAGGGTGAAGCCGGCTCATCATCCTTCGAAAGGTTCTTCTCGGGCTTGGAAATGGAGTGATGGGAATTGATTGTCGAAGGGAGGGTAGCTTCGGATTGAGCGCAATGAATTGATGCAAGATTAGACTTGTCTGACATGATGTAAAATTCTGGTGGAAGTGCAAAAGAAAGGGCAGATTGTGGTGAAGGAAATGATGCGGTGGCAAATACAGCTGGGCAGTATTATATATCTTGCCAAATGCTGTGCATAGTCCGTCTTCTGATCCATTCTGGAGAGGAATCATGATCAAACAACCGCAGAAGAGCTCCTTTATGTTTCGAAAATCCTCCTTTCATGGCATGATGTAGCGTGTATCAGTACATTCAACTTTGCGTTCAAGCAACTTCGGCTATGTACATGTTTGACATGTCTGTGACAAAAGAGCATGCGATCCTTTCAGCACCCTAGCTCGGCATGCACTCAAGTCTAGACGCCCCATGCGTCCTTTTTTTCCCCAAAGGTCTGCTCCTGTCATGGAGTGCACGGAGGCCGAAATTAGGGGCTTTGAGCGCCCTCACTAAATACTGGTACGATTTCATGTCATTTGCAAACCTACGAGGCTGACTTCTGTGCGCCATTGCAGAACATTTATTGTCGCACGGACTAAAGTAATAAGTGCGCTTCGATGTATCTTCTTGTCGCTGAAGTGCAAAACCTGGTACATCTGTAAAAAGATAAGCATTGCAAGGTGTCAATCAGAAATATCTTTGGCCCAGTAACAAGCACATACATATAGATCACACTGTAGGATATGCTACAAAGGTGCAGTCCAGTGGTCCACGTCGAGGATAATCTTGGCCTCCATGTCAAATCTTCGCCCTGTCGCATTGGAAGCTTCACCTATATGAAAGGCTCGAACATACGCCAGAGACAGCTGACTTCTTGCCACCGTCGCTGCTCCTCCCAGTACCACTACAGTCGTCGAGCTCAGTTGAGTGTGACTGATCGAGCTCCCAATTGGAACTGAATTTCAGTTCCAAGTAACTATGGGACGGAGATGATGGGGTCCGGCGAGAAGGGTTGAGTTGGCCAAAGGCATACTTCGCCGATATCAAGGAATCGAGGGAAGTGGGAGGGGCACTGTAGCTCCTGTTGGATGGCGAGAAGACAGACATCGAGCCTTGAGTGAAACCAGCCAAGGGAATAGAGGCGGATGATGCAGTGCGGTAAGAAGGGGGATACTTGGAGTAGGAGCTATGAAGGGGCATGATCGATGATGGGTCCGGATAAGATGTTGATGTGTCTGATCGAAGCGAGTTATGGGATGGGACTGAGTGGGAAACGAGGTGGATATAATGAATGAGAGATCCACGATTGGAAGCCCCCCACGCATACCTTTTCTAGCCTTACTCTTTCACTTAATCTGTATTAAACTCCTTTGACCCCTCAGATACTGAGTATCACCGAGGTGTACAGCCTTCCAGGGAACACAACATACTGGAGTGTTCAAGGTGACTCCATACCTGTCCCATGTATGATGCTCCTTTGACGGGCAGGAGCACTGAGACTTCGCGTTACCCACTGAACTGGGAGTGGCGCCTGTCACGGCCAAGTAGAGGGTACTAGAATGTTTCAGGACGTCACGAACCCTAAAGAAGTCCGCGGGATTGTAGACTGGGACGGCATCTCTAGCAGCGATACCGCCTTGAGGGATCAGCGAAATCATGAGCAAAGCCCTTCCCAGCGAAAGATGTGTTCAATGCTGGAAAAGACTTCTTCTTTTCAGATGGATATCGTATATCCTGAAGGATCATACAAGTTAGTCCTGAACCAGACGTCAGATTTAGGATCTTTCCGCAATCATTCACAATTTTCGTTGAATCGATGAAACTGGTTCTGACTATCGCGTAAGCGGTATCTCACCGGGAAGTGTACACTCAGCCGACGGAATCGTTCAGCTGAAGGCAGTACTAACTCACAGCAACACCGACGGTGGAGCAGATTGGTATTCTCGCTGATCGGATCAAAAAGGCTGGTGGGGACAAGTGGTCAGAACGAGATGCAGCTTCTCTGCATACAACCTCCATTGGCCGGGTCGTCAATGCTTGGATCTGTGACGTCCGGTGGATCAATTGTATCACACATGGAAACACGTCATCTCCGAAACTGAGTCCTTCTCTCCTCCGACCAGTCCGTGCGTTAAGGGAGATCCAATCACCTCGGCCAAAAAGTTATGTCTGCGATCTGATGTATGACCAGCTACAAACCGTTGGACAGCTTCTTCCCCCACGTATCGGGGGAAAGTTTTGTTCGAATGGGCTTCAGGACGCGTGTCCGAGACAGAACCCTCAGAGGTTTATCCTGCCTTTCTAATCACAGATATATTTAGCTTATGATGTAGATCTCGAATGAAAGGACATACCTGAACACGAGAAAGCGCGAAGCTGCGCTGGGTCCTCCGAGTGTGACACCCAGAAAGCCGTCTGCTGGCCCTTGCGAAGGATCGTTACCAAATTACCCCTCGCAGATAAGGTGTAGTAGGTAGGTCACGAGTACTCCCTTGTCCTGCGATCCTTTGTGCTGCGATCCTGCCATCCTGCCATCCTTTGTGATACAAATTGTGATGCAATCCTTTGTTACAGGCAGTCCTTTGTACCGTATCTGTACCGTATCAAAACAGGAATGAAACGTCCTTGAAGCTTACTTCTGTCCGTACCTATTCAGGCCACGGGGGGATCGACCCGTTGGTCAGGGTTTACCCCTTGATTGCGGTGGTAATCTCCCCCGAGACTCGCAACCAAGATTCATTCCACGTATAAAGGGAAGGTTGACCGTCAAGATGGTTCAATACAGCTTCATATCATTCGAGAACTCTCTTGCGTATAGTAACTCCCCCGCTGTTGCCAAGATGCGAGGTCCATGTTTTGCTTCGGTCCTGTTCTTGATCAGCTTTGGTGAGCAGTCTCGGACATAGTTTGAGAAGGGCTAATTTTGCACAGTAAAGGCTGCACCTAGTGTGGAACGGTGCATGATATCATCCCTTGATTCGCAGAGTGGGCCGATTTTCGGCGCTTCGGGGCCTAGCAGATTTGACGCTATTGAAAAGCGTGAGACTAATCCACGACCTGAAAAATGACAGCATTGACCTGCTCCGCAGAAAATCCGGACTGCGGGGGAATCGCTAGCCTAGCTGCTGTTGCCTACGCTGCTCCTGGCTGGATCACCTCGCATATTACAGTCATCGATGGTACCACGACCAATGCTTCTTCAGTCAGAGTGGAGGTATACGACTACCATCAAGAGCCTTACAACACCTCGCTGGAACAGACGGCTGACTGGTCTGTCACATCCGTGACCTCGAAGTATGATGATGTCACGGCGAATACAGGGGACTATTGTACTGACATCTGGTAAAAGGACTCGTTCTCCCTGACTAAGCGTACTGACGGCTTCCAGGTGGCCTGGAGCATACGATCAGGCTCTCCTGGCGATTGGCTTGGATTACACCACACCGCTCGACATTCAGAGTGTACTGACAGCCATGACCGGTTACAGCACGTGGACTTTGCCCGACAACTTCATATCCGACTATGTCTTTGACCTCCTGCAGCGGGGACTCGCCCAAAACTCCCCACTCGTCGTTCAAACATCGAATAATTCAACGGAGCTTGTTGGCGATCATGCTTATGCCGTGCTCAATACCAGTACCAACTCAGGTACCCGAATGTGAGGTTTATCTCGATTGCATACGGTCACTCACACTCCGTAGGGTGGGCTTGTATAACCCCTGGGGCTTTGACGTATATTGCCCCTTCGACCAGGCCTTCCCAGGGATCGCAAACGTTTACTATCTCGAGGACCTACCCGACCTCACCCTGAATTCGTCATCACAACCCTCTCCAACAGGGACCGGGATGTCAATCCCATCAGCATCACAACCCTCCGCTACCGATTCCGCGCCGTCAATTTCTGCATCAGCCACACCGACGGTTGCCGAAGCATTGGCATTCGATCCGAGTTCAGAATCAGAGACGTCACAGTCGATGACAAATTCCATGAACACTCCCTCCGTATCTGTCTCGTCAACAATCATGGACGCGGTACCGACTGCAGCCAGTGCGAATGTGGTCTGGGTGACGGAGTTTGTGACAGTGACGTCGTCTTGAAAATGTTGAATACGCTGCGTACTACTCTGGAAATAGCTAAAGATGTACCGCTTTGCTGCTTGAAGTTGATTATATCGGTCGGCGTAACTTGCTAATCCCGTGACCATCATCAAGAAGGCTTGGCGATATAAGCAAGCAATACTACGAGATACAAACTACTATCCGAGGCAAGCTTCAACTCCGCCCGACCCGCATATCAGAGGGCTCGATACGCTCGTTTGATTGCGAAAACACCGCATTTTTGTGATATCCCCTCTGTTCTCCGACCTCATGATCATGTACGCCGTGAACATCATCTCTACCGTCCTTTACATTAGAATTCTCGTATATTTAGTTTCCAATAGTTTTAACCACCGACATCGATCTGATTTCAACGAGATATTTACTGCTCGTCATACTAGTAGTCGCATCCCCCCCGTATATTCTGACAGCATCTCGATCATCCCGAGGTGGGCCAGCCCAACAAGTTTACCACCCGCGTCACGTCGGCGTTGACCGAATCGAAGGCATCTGCGGAGCTCTCCGTGTTGAGGAGTGACCCATCCTGATAGGCACGGGGTCAGGGGAGATCGCTGATCGAAACGATGCCCTTTGCCTTTCCAGCCCGCTCTCGGCCATCCGAGAACGGCATTCCCACAGCTCTTCTGGTTCTCCCCAGTCCAAAAAGTCTTTCATCCTGTGTTCGCACCGCTTGTATAGTTTCCTCATACCGAAAAGAAGGGGAATTTTTTCCCGAACCTCTTGCGTCTCGGCGAGGTCCTTTGACCGGACCCCGTGTGGGTCAATCAGATATCATTCGGACAGACGGCCATCATCGAGACCAAGGACGGACTAGCTCCCTTCTGACCACGGAGCGTATAGCTGACCCAATAATCATTACTGTGTGAGGTGAGACAGGAATCCATCAAGCGATATTGGTCGTGTCGAAACGTGGCGTACAAGCTCTAACCTTCCACCGGGGGGGCACTACCGAAACGAGTATCATGGCTCGGGAGGTAAGATGGCAGTCCTCCCGAAGATTGTGATGGACAAATTACGATTGAACGCGTGGTTGAAATCCCATAAGTTATGTGGAGTTTCCCCATGAGTACACAGGATTAGAGCATATGACGTCACTCGGGTGCTTGTGAAGTGGCAGTCTCGGTCATCCGGGCACGGACAGGGGTCCCTTCATCAAAAGACACGGAAAGGAGGGTCACCCTTTGTCCCCCATGTTTCACCTGTGACCCCCTTTTTTCGAGGACTGATGTAGTTTTCGACAGCGGGGATTTTTCTTCATACTCAAAAAGAAGCGTATCTCATGCCCGTTCCCCCAACTCATCGCTCATCGCTTCAAATTTGATCCATGTTCCCTATGCGTTCGATACTCTTCGCCTTTGGTCTCGTTCTCGCCGGTCGAGGTAGGTTTCTTTCACTACAAGATGTGGTATAAGGATGCTAATTATTTCAGCGTTGGCCATTCCGAATCTCGAGACCCGCGACACCAGCGGCTCGCTCTTCGGTTCCTTTGGCTGGCCATACTACGGCATCATCGCCCAAAGTATGATTATCCTTCTTTCGCCTCCCATGCTATCACATCGACTGACCCCCTTCTCCACCGTTCAGCTACAGGTGGCAATCAAGCTTTCTTAGTCCCCCTCGCAGCCGTCGCGGCAGTCTCGCCTAGATTCCTCATGGACAGCATCACAGTCACAGGCGGTAACTGGGTGTCCACCTCGTCGGTCGAAGTGACGATGTACGATTACACCGATTATACGAAAGTCTATGCGTCGGTGAATTACGTACCCTATGGAGATTTTCGTGATGGGTGCTGGTGCGTGCTATTTTGACATACGAATCACTCATTTCGAGCTGGCTGATGAGCGGGATTCGGTACGACAGGTGGCCAGCGGTATTCGAGCAAGCTGCATCCAGCGCTGGACTTAATCTCAGTACCTCCATCTACGACGGTAGTTCCCTAAGCGCCATCACCGGTAAGCCCAGCTCCACACCATACTCGACCGGCGATCCGACCCTATGCACCACCGAAGACTGCCTATTCACCCTCCTCGGTTTGTCTCAGAGCGAGAGAACCCCGATGGTGATCATCACTTCGGATAACGCGACCGTCCTCAATCCTGGGTGGAGGTACGCAGTTTTGAACGCCAGTACCGAAGGCGATACCAGGAAGTGAGTATACCAAACCGTGTTTGTCAGCAGTTTTCAGGTAATAAAGGCTGATGTGAGTGTCTTTAGGATCGGGTTGTACGATGTGATCAGTTGGAACGATCTTTACGAGCCGCTCGAACTGATTCACCAAGAAGTGAGATACGTCATAGGCCTGGAGAATTCGGCCGATCTGGGATCATATTGAATGGTCCTATTTCTTCCCCCTGAACTCAGGATCAAGGATCATACGAGGGGATTGTAGGCCAGGTGCAACACTACCGCCAAGGCTCTTAGGGGCTCGTCAAGCATGCAATGAGAGTTGGGTGAATATCTAATGGCTCCCATCAAGAGACGATACATCTTTCGGAAATGCTGTGGTTGCGCTTTCAGTCCAGAGTCATCGCGATAGCAAAATCTCTAATTGACCTGCAAAAGTCTACTTCGATTTGGACGAGCGAGAGCACTCACTACTCGTCATTTGACGTCTCCAGCTATGACCCCGATATATATGACAATCGTCATAAAGTGTCGTAGCGGAACGGGGCAGGTTTGTTAGTGAGAAGATGAGAAGATCAGCATATCTGCGCCTGACAAGGAATGACGATTACTCGCCTAGTTCAGCAAGGCTACCTACTTGTCCAGTACGAGGTCGGCTCGCCTCTCGTCAGCCATCGTGACCACGACACATAGACCTCCATGATCAACGAAGACGAGAGAACAACACTCCCGAAGATGGCTTTGGGCTATACCTGGAGCGAACAGATCAGCCCAACTCTCCGGCATCAGTAAAAAAGTACAGTAGTTCTGGGCGGCCAAGTCCGCTTTCACCCCATTGTCCCCTCAAACGTCTGTCTCCTCCGCTCGTCCGGTCAAAAGTCCATTCCAGGAGGTTCACGCTGGAATCGGGTTTTTTTGTTCCCCGTATCCCATGTCCCCTCTTCCGCTCAAAACGTGATCTATCGCCAGCATCTCAGAATGAAGGCCTATTCTTATACGGTCTCTGACCTGGAGAGGGACCCCATGTTTCTCGAGAAAGTAGGAAGCAAACGACAGAATGGACGTCGACCCTGGTTCTCTCACCTCCGGCGGTCTGTCGCTCTTCTCCTACTCCTTACGCTCGGATTTTACTGGTCGACCAGGCCCCCCTCACGGAGTGGTGTGATAGTGGGAGAAGTTCCGGAGATGGTTGATAATGATGATTACTCGAAGGATATAACGGGGTATACCGGTACTTTTGGTCCATGAAACTATACTGTTCAATAGCTAATATCCTGTTTTACTGTTTTTCGTAGGCTACACCCTCTCCGATCTTACCGAGACGGAGGACGGCATCACGGCTCGTCTGACTTCAAACAACTTCATACCTGTCGATGCATATGGTCATGATATCCGAGACCTCATCCTCGAGGTGAATTACCAAAGCGAGAACCGTACGTCCCTCCTTCATCGTCAAGCTGATAGAACAGGTCTACACGTCCATATTTACGACACCAACCAAACCCAATTCCAGATACCCGATCGCGTCCTACCCCGTCCAACATCATCCAAACCATCAAAGCACGATCTAGAATTCCAATACGACCCTTCACCATTCACGTTCTGGATCACACGCTCAACCGGTGAGGTGATCTTCGATACCCGTCCATCCAGTATACCAGTCCATCTCGAGCCAATGAAGAGACGTAACGGTTCCGATTTACGGGATAGTACCACCCCAGCATACCCACTTATCTTCTCGGATCAGTACCTGCAACTAGCCACTGCCGTTCCGAGGGATGCGAATATCTATGGGTTGGGTGAAGTGATCGCGACGGACGGGTTGAGGATCAATAATAACACCATCGCGACTTTCTGGAATAGTGATTCGGGGACTCCTTTAGATGCGAACCTGTACGGAGCTCACCCGTTCTACCTCGAGACTCGGTTTGACGAAGCTGGCGGAGAATCCCTTTCGCATGCGGTATTTATGCGAAACTCACATGGGATGGACGTTCTTCTCCGTTCTGGGGTGGTGGAGTATCGTATTCTCGGAGGGACTTTGGACCTGTACTTCCTCTCTGGACCGACACCGAGGGAAGTCGTGGAGCAGTACAGTGAAGTCGTTGGGAAACCAGCAAGGATCCCATTCTGGGCATTCGGGTTCCACATGTGTCGTTGGGGACAACGATGGTCTACCCTCGATGGAGTCAGGGAAGTGGTCGAACGGATGAAGGAGGAGAATATACCACTTGAGACGGTATGGAGTGATCTCGATTACATGGATCGAAGAAGGAACTTCGTCGTCAATGAGGATTTCAAGTACGTGACGTGACCGTTGAAAGATGATTTCTCGTTGACGAATTCATAGTCCCGAGAAGTTCCGGAATTATACGGATTGGTTACATGGGAATCATCAGCATTACATCCCGATTGTCGATGCGGCTATCGGGATACCGGATGCTGACGGGGATAGGTACAAGCCGTACGAGGATGGACATGAGTTGGAGGTCTTTATGAAGGATTCAAGTGGTTCTGACTTCGTTGGGGAGGTTTGGCCAGGGTCAGTGATCGCGTCCTTGGGATCGTGGCTGTTGGTTAGGGGAAGAGCTGAATCCGGGCAGACCGACCGTCTTTCCTGATTGGACGGCTAAGAACGTCCAGAGATGGTGGCAGGAATCGTTTGACGATTTCAAAGCCATAGCGGATTACGATGGGATCTGGTTGGATATGAATGAGCCTTCCTCATTCTCGAGCGGGAGATCACTCGACGATGTGTCAGTTCTGTCGGACAGAGAAGTGCGGCCAGGAAAGAAAGATCTGGTTCGGCGGAACAGATATGACTATCCACCCTATGAAGTGAGATTTCTCCTATGTCTGTCCAAACTATGCTGATCAGGATGCACTAGATACATAACGGCTGGGATATCTTACCGATGAGGACCGTTTCTCCATCTGCTATGCTGGCGGATGGGACGAGACATTATCACTCGCATAACCTTTGGGGATATGAGTGCGTCTTTCCTCATCCTCAAACCATCAAGATATGCTAATATCAACAGAGAGAATCTCGCGACGAACCTGGTGTTAAAGAAGCAGAATCCGGAAAGACGGCCTTTTGTCGTTTCGCGCAGCTCGTTTGCTGGGCACGGTCGAGGTGAGCTTTATTTTACCACCATGGAACTTGAACCCGTTCATTTGCGGCTCTAGTATCGGCTCATTGGTTGGTTTCCCCCGGTTGCGGAGATGAGGAATCATGCTGAAAGGTTCGTTTTCAGGCTCGGCGACAATTACAGCACCTGGAAGTCGATGCGGGAATCCCTTCAGGGCGTATTGCAGTTCCAGTTCTTTCAGGTGGAATAACCCCTGCTCTTCCCTTTTGCAGCGAAAGCTGACGCGTGGTGACAGGTCCCTATGGTTGGCCCCGATGCTTGCGGCTTTGGTCTCAACGCGACCGAGGAACTATGCAACCGATGGATGCAGCTTTCGGCGTTCTATCCGTTTTACCGGAATCACAACGAGATCGGGTGAGTCGATCAAGTATGTGAACTTTGGGGTGTTGAGACCCCTGCAGCGCATCCGATCAAGAACCTTTCGTTTGGCCTAGCGTCGCTAGCGCCTCGAGGAAGGCTATGGAGATCCGATATAGGCTCCTACCGTACTGGGAGACCTTGTTCGCTGAAGCGAGTCGCACCGGCAGGTCAGTAATTGCTTTCCTTTTGTGCGGGATAAGCTCAAGAAGACCAGACCGCCATTGAGACCGATCTTCTTTGACTACACCGAACCCCGCTTCCTGCAAGTTCCAGGTCAGTTCCTGATTGGCTCAGCATTGCTCGTCACGCCAGTCCTGGAGCAAGGGTCAGAAGAAGTCACCGGTTACTTCCCTTCGCAGAGAGGTGTCACTTGGCGGGACTGGTACACCCAGGAGGTAAGTCTTGTCTCCCTGCCATGGGGCCCCTGGCCATCATTAACGTTGAATGGCAGAAAATCAACGTCAATGAGAAAGACGAGGCTACCCTTCATACCCAGCTTGGACATATCAACCTCCACATCCGATCTGGCTCGATCATCCTCACCCATGCGAAGGCGGAATACACGCTCACGGAGACGAGAGCTGGGGCGTATACTCTCATCGTGAACCTAGACGAGAGAGGCGTGGCGGTAGGGCAGGCGATACTGGATAATGGGATCAGCCTGGACTGTTAGTACCTTCAACGATGTGTCGAGCCGGTGAAACTGATTGTGTGTCAGCCGAAACGACGGTCGTCTCGTTCGAAGCTGAAGCGGGACGATTAACGATCAGAGCGGAAGGCGAATACGTGGTTTCACCCCTGATCGAGACGGTCACAATCATGGGGTTGGAAGCGGATCCAGGCAGAATCAGTGTGGAGAGCGTAGGCGAGATGTTGTATGAGTGGAATGCGGACACCGGGACAATCAGCAGTAAGAATTTAAATGTGGCGCTGAACGGAGAGAGTGTTTTAATCTGGTGAGAAG
>JAABUH010000340.1_pt1 | contig 70672 bp, 61 predicted proteins | sample 5559121 | NCBI WGS metagenome assembly JAABUH01 (sample SAMN10711871, study PRJNA513364) | rock metagenome | isolation source: Antarctica rocks | place: Antarctica: Victoria Land, Battleship Promontory nord | collected 2015-12-28 | reverse complement strand
CTCCACCGCCGCCACAATCCGCGCCCGGAGATCCAGCGAATAGGCCCGCATCACCCACCTCCGCCTGACCCACACCTCGCACCGTAGCTATTCTAGCCCACCACACTCCTCTGCGAAACGCTGTAGGCTCGCTTCTGACACTCGAAAGTACCACAGCCGCCGCAGGTGGTCCCGTTACGAATGGTATCCCGCAGGATGTGGCGCGCTCGCTCCCTATGGCCCTCGCCTTGCTATTAAACTGTGTGGCGGTTTCGCCTGTTTCATTGCATACTTAGGCGTATGGTGTTGACGGAAACGAGTAGGTTGGCGCGACGGTACAGCGAATCCGCGAATGGTGTGAGGCGGATCGGTTCGGCCCTCCGAAAATCTTTCCCGAGCCGCTGACCGAACGGGGCCACGCCCCCAGTAGGCTCAGCCGGGTTCACCGCCCGTTATCCCGGTGGGGGAGTCCGTCGCTATCGGTGATGGTGTTCCCCACAGAGTGATCGGCGCGTCCGCTCGGGTCGTCGGTCGAACGAGGTGGTATCACGGGTGTGCATGATGGATGCGCTCGTCCTCAAGTGAGGATGGGCGCTTTGCGTTTAACGGGGTTGGCGTGCGACGTGCCAATGGCAGCCCACAGCGATGAAAGCAATGCCTGAAACGAGGAGGGGACGATGGCCGGTATGATGAAGGGAGCCCTCGCGGAGGTATCCAACAAGCCCGATTTCCCGGCGCAGGAGCGCACGACGCTGCGGCGCTGGGCCGATGAGGGGACGGTCCAGCGGTATCTGCGGCGTAACGAGGCCGCGTCGGAGCGCTTCTCGCTCATCGACGGGCCGATCACCGCGAATGGCCTGATGGGGGTCCACCACGCCTGGGGCCGCACCTACAAGGATCTCTTCCAGCGCTTCCACACGATGCTCGGCAAGCGCCAGCGCTACCAGAATGGCTTCGACTGTCAGGGGCTCTGGGTCGAGGTCAATGTCGAGAAGGAGCTGGGCCTGCGCTCCAAGCGCGACATCGAGGGCTACGGCGTCGCGGCGTTCGTGGAGCGCTGCAAGGAGCGGGTCTGGAAGTATGCCGCGCTGCAAACAAAGGCGTCGGTGCGCCTCGGCTACTGGATGGATTGGGACAATTCCTACTACACGATGTCCGATGAGAACAATTACACGATCTGGGGCTTCCTGAAGGAGTGCAGCGATCGCGGCTGGATCTACAAGGGCCACGACGTGATGCCCTGGTGTCCGCGCTGCGGCACCGGCCTCTCGGAGCACGAGATCGTCACCGAGGGCTATCAGGACCGCACGCACACCAGCGTCTACGTCCGTTTCCCGATCACCACACCGGGGCATGAGGGGGAATATCTGCTGGCCTGGACCACGACCCCCTGGACCCTCGCCGCGAATGTCGCGGCGGCGGTCCACCCGAAGCTGACCTACCTGAAGGTGCGCCAGGGAGGCGCGGTCTACTATGTGGCGCAGGGCGCGGCGGGGACGGCGATTCGCGGGGCGCACGAAGTCCTGGCCGAGTTGCCCGGCAAGGAACTCCTCGACCTGACCTATCGCGGCCCCTACGATGAACTGCCGGCGGCAGAGAATGTGCAGCACCGCGTGATCGCCTGGACGGAGGTCAGCGCGGAGGAGGGGACCGGGATCGTCCACATCGCGCCCGGCTGCGGGAAGGAGGACTTCGGCCTCTCCAAGGAATACGGACTCGACGTGATCGCGCCGCTCGATGAGTCGGGCTATTACGTGGCGGGCTTCGGCTGGCTGACCGGCAAGGAGGTCGGCGAGGTGCCGTTGCTGATCACCGCCGACCTGGAGCGCAAGGGCCTGCTCTATCGGATGGAGGATTACACCCACCGCTACCCGACCTGCTGGCGTTGCGGCACCGATCTCGTCTTCCGGCTGGTGGACGAGTGGTACATCAGCATGGAGGAGTTGCGCGGCCCGATGATGCGCGCCACCGAGGAGATCCGCTGGCTCCCCGGTTTCGGCAAGGACCGCGAGCTCGACTGGCTCCGCAACATGGACGACTGGATGATCTCCAAGAAGCGCTACTGGGGACTGGCGCTGCCGATCTACGAGTGCCACGCCTGCGGCACCTTCGAGGTGATCGGCTCCGAGACCGAGCTGAAAGAGCGCGCGGTCGCGGGCTGGGAGGAGTTCGCGGGGCACACCCCGCACCGCCCCTGGATCGACGCGGTGAAGGTCGCGTGTCCGCAGTGCGGCGGGGAGACGAGCCGCATCCCCGATGTCGGCAACCCCTGGCTCGATGCGGGGATCGTTCCCTTCTCCACCCTCAACTATCGGCACGACCGTGAGTACTGGCGGCAGTGGTATCCGGCGGACTTCATCACCGAGTCGTTCCCCGGTCAGTTCCGCAACTGGTTCTACTCGATGCTGGCGCAGGGCGTGGCGCTGACCGATGAGCGCCCCTACAAGACGGTGCTCGGCTACGGCCTGCTGCGCGACGAGCAGGGGCGCGAGATGCACAAGAGTTGGGGGAACGCGATCGAGTTCGAGGAGGGCGCCGAGACGATGGGCGTCGACGTGATGCGCTGGCTCTACATGGCCGGCAATCCCTCGACCAATCTGAACTTTGGCTACGGCCTCGGCCACGAGGTGCGGCGGCGATTCATCCTCCCGCTCTGGAACAGCTACTCGTTCTGGGTGACCTACGCGCGCCTCGATGGCTTCGACCCGCGCGCGCCGCGCGTGCCGGTCGGGGAGCGCGCCCCATTGGATCGCTGGATCCTGGTGCGGCTGAACGAGACGGTGCGGCAGACCCGCGAGCGCTTGCTCGACTTCGACGCGCAGGGGGCGACGCGCGCCGCCGAGGCGTTCGTGACCGACGATCTCTCGAACTGGTACATCCGGCGCAGTCGCCCGCGCTTCTGGCGCAGCAGCGACGACGCCGATAAGGCCGCCGCGCACGCGACTCTTTACGAGACGTTGGTGACGCTGGCCCAACTCCTGGCCCCGATCATCCCTTTCCTGACGGAGGAGATGTATCAGAACCTGGTGCGCTCGTTCGATGAGTCGGCCCCCGAAAGCGTCCACCTCTGCGACTATCCGGCCTACGATCCGGCCCTGGCCGACGCGGCGCTGCTGCGCGATATGGCGGCGACGGTGCGGGTGGTGGAGTTGGGGCGGATCGCGCGGACGAAGGCGGAGCTGCGCGTGCGGCAGCCGCTGGCGCGGATGCTGGTCCACCTGCCGCCCACCGATGCCGCCGGGTTCGCGGGGCTCGTCGGCCTGCGCGAGCAGATCCTCGACGAGTTGAATATCAAGGAGATCGCGCCGATGGCGCAGCCGGAGGACTACGTCACCTACGAGCTGCGCCCGAATCTGCCGCTGATCGGCAAGAAGTACGGCAAGCAGATCCCGGCGATCCGCGCCGCCCTGGCGCGCGCCGATGCCGCCGCGCTCGCCCGGCAGGCGAGCGCGGGGGAGACGGTCACCCTGCCGCTCGCCGATGGCACGGCGCTGACCTTCGCGCCGGAGGAGTTGCTGATCGACACGCGGCAGCGGGGCGGCTTCGCGCTCGCCGAGGATGGCGGCTACGTCGTTGCGCTGGAGACGGAGCTGACGCCGGACCTGCGCCGCGAAGGGCTGGCGCGCGACTTCGTGCGCCTGGTGCAGGAGGCCCGCAAGGACGCAGGGTTGCGGATCGAGGATCGGATCCGCGTCACCTATAGCGTCCCGGACGGGGGCGAGGCGGCGGCGGCGCTGGCGGCGTTCGGCGCGGTCATCGCCGGGGAGACGCTGGCCGATGCGTTGCGTGCCGGGGAGCCGGAAGTGGGAGCCTTCGTCGTCACCGCGGATGACAAGGGCAACCCCCTGACCCTGGGCGATGAGGTGGTCAGCTTCGGCGTGGCGCGCGTCGGGGCGTAAGGAGCCAGGCAAAGGGTGTCGGCCAACGGGTCGGCACCCTTTGCCTAAACCGAAGCGCTTATGGGAGGGACACGGCGGGCGTGGGCTGCCGGTGGACCGAGGTCCCGGCTGAATGGCCTGCGGCCACGAAGTCCCCCTCCGGGGACTGGGCACAGCCATAACGAGGGATGTGGTTCCCATCGGCGCTTCAGTTTATTTGACCACGCCTCCATAAAGAACGCACATGCGTAAACGCCCTTTGGCTGCCCGCGTGGCGAGGCCACATCGCTGCGCCGAGGGGTGGGGCGGGCGGAGTAGCTCGCCGCGTCGCGTGAGCAGGGGGGCGACTTGGCCCAGGTTGCGCCCTGCTTGCTCCGCCCGTCATCGGTTGCCGCGTCGCTGCGGAGCCTTGCCGGTGCCGAGTGCGCTGCCGCCGATGCGCCGCCCGCCTTGCTCGTCTCCATCCGATCTGCTGCCCCCACGCCGTTTCCGCCGTTTCCGCCGCGCTCATTGCGCGTGCGCGGGCGGCGATTCATGCGGTCTGAGCATATCGCGGTGGGGTATACTGCCCCTGGTGCATAGGGCGCAGTTCGCACACCGCATCAGGCCGGTGGTAGCGAGCGCGAGCGTGGGAGGGAGTCACGATGGCGAACCGCCGCCTGTTGCCTATCGGGGCGTTGATCGTCAGTCTGATCGTCTTCGGCGGGGCGCTCGTCTTCGCCCTGCAACCAGCGGCGAGTACCCCCCCGGCGAGTCCGACCGTGCTCCAGGCCGCCGCCACGCCGATTGTCGGTACGAGTATCGCCGTGGCGGCGAATAGCACCGCCACCAGCGCACCGATCGCCGAAGTGGTCGAAACGGCGACGGTTCCCGTTAGTGTCGCCGCCACCGCCACCGCGCCACCGAGTCCCACCCGCGCCCCGAGTGTGACGACGCGCGTCGCCTCCGCAGTCGCGCCGACGCCGACCACGGCACCGCCCGTCGCGGTCGCGCCGACTGTGGCCCCGGTCGCCCCGGTCGAGCCGACCCCCACCCCCGGTGTCTCCGCTGGCGCGTTGCCCCCGGCGATCACCCCCGCCGCCGCACCCCCGCCGAACAACCCGGCGGTCGTCCCGCCGACCGCGACCCCGCTCCCCGCGCCGGTCCCAACGAAAGCCCCGCCCGCCAATATCCCCCCGGTGACTACCGGGGCGGTGCCGCGCAATGTCGGCCTCCCGGTCCGCGTGATCATCCCGAGTATCGGCGTGGATGCTGCGGTCGAGCAGGTCGGGGTCACCGCCGATGGGGTGATGGATACCCCGGCAAATCCGTGGAACACCGCCTGGTACGCGCCCGGTGTGAAGCCCGGCCAGCTGGGCAACGCGGCGATCGCGGGTCACGTCGATTATCACGGCATCGGTCCGGTCGTCTTCTGGGATCTGAACAAGCTGACGGTCGGGGCCGAGGTGCTGGTGGTGACCGATGCCGGGCAGACACTCCGCTTCGTGGTGCGTGGCAGCGAGTATTACACCGATGACAACGCGCCCCTGCTGGATATCTTCGGCCCGGCGAACACGGTCGATCTCAACCTGATCACTTGTGGCGGCACCTTCGATCCGACCACGCGGCACTACGATCAGCGTTTGGTCGTCTTCACCGCGTATGCGGGGCAGTAGCGGCGGTCGGGGTGGTCGCCGCCCCCTCCAGGGTCAGCGCCAGCGCGCGGAGGTCTGCGGGCGTTAAGCGCATACCGCCCTCCCGGGCGGCGGCGAAGGCCGTCTCGCCAAGCGTGGCGCGTACGGCGGCGTGCCAAATCTTCGCTCGCGCGTGTCGCTTCAGCCGCGCCGAAGAGTTGCGCCGCCACCGCCAGCGCCCCACCGCCCGGCAGGAGCCAGCTTTCGCGCCCCGCCCAGGCGGTGGCGCTGGCCGTGCCTCGGAAGAGGAGGATGCGGTCGGCGGCGTCGAGGACGATCACCCGCCCGGAAAGGCGTGGTATCGGAGGAGGAAATCCCCGCTGCTTCATCGCCCACCTTTACCCCCGTTTATCGCGCGCGAGTGGTGTGTTTTCCGTTTCATAGCGTATCGAGGATAGCAACGATACGCGCCAACCGCGCCAGGGCCGATCGAAGTCCGGCCCTGTCCTGGAGACGGTCCTCCCACCAGAGGATTTCCAATGCCAGTAGCAACTCGTAGCGATAGAGCCGCCATAAAAAATCCTGCGTGGCGGGCGATCGTCCGTAGCCACGCAGGAGATGCCGTAATGTCGTCGCCGGATGGCGACTCCAGTAGTGCAGCGCGCAGAAGTCCAGCACAGGATCGCCGGCCAGGAGATTCTCGAAATCGAGAATACCCGTTACTTGCAGGTTCTGGACGAGGATATTCTTGAGTTGATAGTCTCCGTGGAGCAGAACTGCCTGGTCGAGTTCCCGCTTCGTCCGGGTCTGCTCGAATCGTCGCTCGATAGCGGCAGCCATCGGCGGTGGCAGGATCGCGGTGGGCAGTTTTGTCAGGCGACGTTCGCCTTCCTCGCGCACATACGCCCACCAGGATGAAGATCGTCCGATATATACCCCGTTCTGGAGTTCCAGATAACCGAAACCGGCGAGTGGGATGCTATGGATAGCCAGGAGATGGCGACCTAATTGCTCCAGGATAGTCGCGCGAGTGCGTGGTGTGAGTGACACTTCAAAGGCTGGCACGCCCGGCAAGCGCCGCATAACCATGTATGGTGCCGGGTACTCATGGCGCGTGGTAGCGGCAAAAATCACCTCGGGTACAGGTGCGCCGTAAGCCCGAGCCTGGTTCAGCGCCCAGAGTTCCCGCTCTACCAGAGCGCTTTGCCCAACGGGTGAGACGCGCACAACCAACCGCTCGCCATTGGCGAGGGCGACGAAATAGACCGCGTTGCTCCCCCCAAGGTGATCCTTGACAATATGCGCGACATATAGGCCGAGCGCGCGCTCACCGAGCGCGCGTACAACGTCATGCGATGGTCGAGCTGGATCGTTGCCACCGGCGTCATCAGCTTGGTCGAGTGGCATTACACGCCTGATATTCGGTGCGGTAGTAGTAGGATAGCGCGGGACCGCGAGTGTGAACCGCAGCCCCGCGCTATCCAGCAATTACTTGACGTTGACGACCAGCACCTGTACGGCGTTGTTGCCGTAGCCGAGGCGATTCCACTCCGGCTGATCGGGCTGCGTCGCCCCGGTCGCGTCGGTCGCGCGGGCGCGGATGACGTGACGCCCCTGCTCGCTCGCGCCGATCGCCCACTCGAATGACCAGTCCTGCCAGACACTCTCCGCGATGGCGGGCGCGACCCGGACGGGTTGCCACGCGCCCGCGCCGTCGATGCTCACCTCCACGCCGGTGATCGGCCCGGCACCGGACCATGCCTTGCCACGAATCGTGATCGTGCCGGGCGTGAGCGGCTGCGACTCGTCGGGGACGGTGATCAGGGCGCGCGGGCGCATCGCGCGCACCGGCTCCCAATCGCGGTCGGGCCACTCGAAGACGTACGACTTCGTCTGGAATTGTCCCTCGTACGGTGCCGCCAGCAGTTCGATCCGCGACAGCCACTTCACGGACCCCATGCCGTACCAACCGGGGACGACAAGGCGGAACGGTGCGCCGTGATCGGCGTTCAGCGGCTCGCCGTTCATCTCCCAGGCGATCAGGACGCGCGCGGCGGGATCGAGCGCCCGTTCGAGCGACAGCCCGCGGGTGAAGTGGATGTCGGGTCCGCCCTTGTACTGGCCGTGATCCGCGCCGCTGAAGGCGACATCGGTCGCGTCCCCCTGCGGCCTCACCCGGGCGAGGACCGCCCGCAGCGGCACGCCGGTCCAGGTGGCGGTGCCGACCGCCTGCCCGGTCCACGGCTCGCCGGTCGGCAGCGGCATCAGCCCCACGCGCCCGTTGCCCGCACATTCGAGGGTGACGGTGATCGTCTCCTCGCCGAGCGCGCGCAGTTCGTCCGGGCTGAGCGTGAGCGGCGTGCCGACCGCCCCGCCGATGGCGATCGTGCCATCGTGATCCGGGTAGGCGAAGTTCGAGCGGACGTAGTGCAGCGGCGTCGGGGTGAGCAGATCGCGCATCCCGTCGAGCGGGGTTTCCGCGTTGAACGGTGCGCCCTTGACCACCATGAGGTTCGAGCGGTCGGGCGTGGTCGGGGAGGTGGACATCGGTGGTGCTCCTTCTGCTATGGAATCCTGCTCATCACGTACGTGACGGTGTTGCTCCTCACGAGTGCGGCAGCCGACGAGTAACGCAACGATGCGGGCGGATTCCGTATTACAAGCCCGGTGGCCGATGCCGGGCCAACCCATAGCGCGTAGTATCCCACGTCGGGGGCGGGGCGTGACGGCGGAGCGGTTCCGACTCGGAGATGACCAGCGGCGTGCGAACTCGGTATATACATGCAATATTCCTGCCTCTGCGGCGCGCGGCAGATGAGTTGGGTGGCCTGCGATTACGGCACCGTCTACTCGGCGACGACCGTCAGCCCGCGCGGCGAGCGCATCAGGTTCTCGCCCCCGTCCGGGGTGACGAGGACCACATCCTCGATCCGCACGTAGGCGCGGTCCGGCAGCAGGACGCTCGGCTCCACCGTGAAGGTCATCCCGGCGGCGAGCGGTGTCGCTTCCCCGACGATCAGGGACGGCCATTCGTGGCAATCTCGCCCGATGGCGTGGCCGAGGCGATGGGTGAAGGCGCGGCCATAGCCCGCCGCCTCGATCGGCCCGCGCGCTACGCGGTCGGTCGCCGCGCAAGTGATGGCGTCGGCGCGCATCGCCGCGATCGCGGCCCCCTGTGCCCCGATGACAAGAGCGTAGACGGCGCGCGTGGCGGTGTCCGGCTCCCCCGCGAAGACGGTGCGCCCGAAATCGGAGCAGTAGCCCTCGCGCACGAAACCGAAGTCGAAGGCGATCCCCATGCCACGCTCCAGCGCGAGATCGGTCGGGGCGCTGTAGGCCGCGTCGCCGCGCCCGCGCCGCGACGACCCGCCGAGGAAGAGGACCGCCGTGGGGAACGAGACCGTCTCCGCGCCGCGCTGTCGCCCCTCCCGCGCGAGCGCCGCCGCGACCTCGCGCTCGGTGATCCCCGGCTGGAGTTGGGGGAGGATCGCCGCGTAGACATCATCGGTCAGGCTGGCGACGGCGCGCATGGCGCGGAGTTCGGCGGCATCCTTGATCGCGCGCAACCGGGCCAGAAAGCTGGCAGTCGCGGAGACGAAGCGGGCATCCGGCATGAGCTCCTGGAGTGTCAGGAGCGTCCCGGCGTGGGCACGGTCAGACACCGCCACCGTGCCGCCATCGGTGTGGAGGCTGTGGAGGGTGGCGCGCAACGCCTGGGCATAGTCCACCGGCTCGCCGAGGATCAGCACCTCGCGGATCCAGGGCTTGTCGGCGGCGTCCGCGCGCATCCCGTCGCCGCCCATCTGCGGGGCGACCACGAGCGGGCCGTGCAGGGCGTCGAGGTAGACCCCGGCGACCATGTCGCCCGGTCGGTTGGTGATCGTTGGTCCGGGTCGCTCGAAGCCGAGGCCGGTCAGCCACGCCGCATCGCTGGAGAAGGGGAGATAGAGGATGCCGATACCCTGTCGCGCCATCTCCGCGCGTACCCGCGCGATCCGCCCGATGTGGTCCATCGCAGGCTCCTTGCCGCTCCGACGGCGTCACGATCTGGTCGCGGGATCACCGATGTCGCCTGCGGCACGTACGACCGTAACGCGATGTTCATCTGTCCCGCTGGTTCCCTCATGCCGCCCGTGATTATGGAGCATCGTAGCGGCTCGGGCGATCGGCGTCAATGCCCGTCCACGCTGATCCGCAAGTACCAGAGCCAGAAACCGGCCCCGGTCGTGGCGATCAGGAGGAGGGTGATCGCGAGTTGCGCCGCCCGCCCGCGCCGCCAGAGCAACGCCAGCGCGAAGCCCGCCCCGATCGCCACGACCGGGAGGAGATAATAGGCATAGCGGACATAGACATTCAGCAGCAACCCCGCGAGCGCGAAGAGGAGCGCCACGAGCCACCAGAGGGCGCTCGTCAGGCGCAGGCGTTCGCGATCGGGGGTGCCGCGCAGCAGCGGCAGCGCCGCGAGGGCCAGCAGGGGCGGCCAGAGGTAATAGTAGCCCCACGCCTCGCGCCAGTAGCCGACGAGCCCGCCCCGGATCAGCGCGGGGATCGTCGTGACCCGGTAGCCCTTGAGGCCGAGGATGCCATCGTCGATCGCGCCGCCGACGCGCCACCCCTGCGCGCCGCCCGCGCCACCGCCGAGCTTCTGCGCCAGCGTGTCCCCCCCCTTCGAGAGCATATCCGCCGCGACGAGCCGGTAGAGGAGCGCGAAGGCGAGCGCCGCGCCGAGCAGGACCGTGACGAGCAGGACCGGCCAGGGGCCGCGGAAACGCGGGCGGCGGAAGAACCCGAAGAGGACGACCGCACCGCCGAGGGTCGTGGCCGTCAAGACGAACTCGCCGGGATGCGAGAGGAGGCCGAGGGTGGCGAAGAGGGTCAGGGTGGCGGCCACGATCGGGCGGCGCAGCCGATCGTAGCCGAGGGCCAGCAGGGCGAAGAGCGCCGTGATGCACCATTCCCCGAAGACATTGGTCGCGATCCCCCAGGAGAAGGGGAGGTAGGCCATCGGGACGATGCCGAAGACGATCGCCGCGAAGCGCCCGGCCAGTGGCAGCCCGGTCGCCTTGCGCGCGACGAGATAGACCAGGCAGAGGCGGGTCGCCTCGGCGAGCGCCATGAAGAAGAGGACCGTGTTGATGACGTCCGGCATCAGGAGGCTGAACGGGCGCATGAAGAGGTAGGCGGTCGGGGGGTAGACCGTCTCGCGCGTGCCCCACTCGCGCGATTCGACCATCAGCAGGAGCTGGCCGTTGCGGTTGACATCGTTGTAGCGGTTGGCATGGAAATTCAGGTCCACCACGCGCGTGTGCGGATGGAGATCGCCGCCGAAGTGCGCGACGAAGAGGAGGGCGGCGAGCAGCAGGGGCCAGCGGAGTTCCCCCTGCCCGATCCGTAACCCTGCCAGGCGATAGAGGGGCGGCAGCGCGAGGCGCAACACGATCAGCAGGACGAGCCCCGTGAGCGCGGCGCGCACGAGGCCACCGGTGGCGACCCAGATCGCCAGCCAGGGGCGATTAACGAGCAAGAGCCCCGCCCAGCCGAGCGCGACGAGCCCGCCGACGAGTCCCGCATCGCGCGGGCCGAAGCCCGCGATCCAGGCGAAGAGGTAGGCCAGCAGCGCCAGTCCCCAGAGGGCCAGCAGCGTCCCCCCCGGCGGCGGTTGGATCCCGATGTCGCCCGTGGGGGTGACGGCGACGCGGCTCAGCACCACGCCGAGCTGGCGCGCGTCGCCGCTCGGCTGGAACGCCTGACTGCGGAGGTCGATCAGCAGATCGCCGCTCGTCGTCGCGGACGCCGGGATATTCACGGTGTACTCGGCCAGTCCCGCCACCAGATCGAAGCGACCCAGGGACGTACCGTTGACGAGCACCTCCACGCTCGGGTGAGGATTGGCGCTCCCGGCCATTTGGAGGGTCAGCCGGTAGGCCCCGCGCCCCTGGCCGGGGAGGCGGATCTGACTGTCGCCGCTTGTCCAGCGATATTGGCCGAAGTCGGCCCGCTCCGGATCGTTCATCCGCACGACGTACGGCTTGTCGTCGGTGAGGACGCCGATGTGGATCGTCTGGCCGAGGCGGACCTGATAGATCAGGAAGAGGAGGATCGGGACCAGCACCACCAGCGCCAGCCCGTAGCGGGCGTGCAGATGACGGCGGATCGTGCCGAGCAAGGCGGGTTGCAGGCGCTGTAATCGCTGTATCACGGGAGGAATCCTAGTGGATCACCGGGGGCACTGCAAGGCGCGGCGCGGTGAGGAAACGCGAAGTATGGCGGTCGTGCAAAACTTTCGGCGCGCTCGCGCATTGTTCCTCGCAGAACCGGGTCGCGCCCTTGCGGCCCGCCGCACGAAGGATGGAGGAGGCAACCATGTGGCGTAAGACACTCCTGACGGCAGGACTCGCCGCCGCGCTGATCGCGGCGTTCACCTTCGCGCTCCGGCCCCCGGTCGGCGCGATCACGTCGGCCTACGCGGCGGCGACCCCGGCGGCGGCGACCGGCGATCGGCGCACGATCAGCGTCAGTGGGCAAGGACAGGTCGCGGTCACGCCGGACATGGCGACGGTCACCTTCGGGGTGGAATCGAGCGGCACCGATCTCGTCGCCACGCAGGGCGATAATGCCACCCGCACTCAGGCCGCGATCGACAAGCTGAAAGGGCGCGGGATCGATCCCAAGGATCTGCAAACGACCGGCTACAACGTGCAGCCGCAGTACGACAAGGATCAGAAGCTGACCGGCTACCGGGTTACCAATACCGTCCGCGCGACGGTGCGTGACCTGTCGAAGCTCGGCGCGACGATCGACGCGGCGGTCGGGGCGGGGGCCAACCGGGTCTCCGGGATCAGCTTCGACGTGGCGAACAAGGCCGAGGCACTGAAGGGCGCGCGAGGGGCGGCGGTCGCCGACGCCCGCCAGAAGGCCGAACTGTACGCGCAACTGACCAACACGACCCTCGGCGGCGTGCTGACCCTCTCCGAGACGGTGGCGACCCCGGAATACCGCGCGGCGCAGCCTGCCTCCGCCGCCGCACCCGCCGCCACGACGCCGATCGAGGCCGGCCAGGGCTCGATCACGATCACCGTCAGCGTGGTCTACGAGATCCAGTAGGCGCGAGGGGGTGATCGCGCGGCGACTCAATCAGACGTTACCCGCGCCCGGCGGCCCCGCGATCGTGGGGCCGCCGGGCGTTCTTTGTGGCGTTTCCCGGCGTCCTGACGAGGCGAGTTCGCACCGCTAACGACACAGGATCGTCGCGGTCGGTGTTTACCAGTTGAGCGCCTTGGTTACGGGGTGCGGTGCGCCGTTCCTCGACCAAGAGAATCGCGCTTGCAGCGGCAAGGGGCTTGCGGTATCCCTCCTGTCCCACGGTACAGCGCGCGCGCTGACACCACCCCTCGAACAATGCGTACATGACCACGGCGGCGCGGCCAGGATTGTCCGCTCTGGCCCTCAATGATAATGATAGTGAAAGGAGCGCGAAGACGATGGTCGCGGCGATAACGGATCGGGCAGGTACGAGAGCGCCCGCCGCCCTGGAGGCACGGGAGATCACGCGCAGTCTCCCGCTCGGTCGGGAGCGGATCGATATCCTGCACGGGATCAGCTTTCGCATCGAGCGCGGCGAGTTCGTGGCGATCATCGGGCCATCCGGCTCCGGGAAATCGACCGTACTCGGCATCATCGCCGGGCTCGATTCGCCGACCGGCGGACAGGTATTCGTCGATGGCGTGGACATCACCGCGATGGGCGAGGCCCAGCTGGCCGAGATCCGCAACCAGAAGATCGGGATGATCTTTCAGGCGTTCAATCTGATCCCCACGCTGACCGCGCAAGAGAACGTGGAGGTGCCGCTCTATGTCGGCAAGCACGACGGCTCGCCCGCCGCGCGCGCGAAGGAAGTCCTCGAACTGGTCGGGTTGGGGCATCGGCTCGATCACCGCCCGAATCAACTCTCCGGTGGCGAGCAGCAGCGGGTGGCGATCGCCCGCGCGCTGGCGACCCGCCCGGCGATCGTGATCGCCGACGAGCCGACCGGCAATCTCGACGCGAAGAACAGCGCCAACGTCCTGGAGTTGATCCGCGACCTGCGCGAGCGGACCGGCACGACTTTCATCATCGCCACGCACGACCCGACCGTCGCCGCCGCCGCCGAGCGCGTCATCCGCATCTTCGATGGCCGCGTCGTCGGCGACGGCACCCCGGCAGCGGTCGGGATCACCGAGGCGTTGGCGGCGGAGACGGTCGGGGAGTCGGTCAGCAGTCGGCAGTCGGCAGTCGGCAGAGAGGAATCGGTGGTCGGTGAGCGATAGTCGGCCCGAGGAAGCGTTAGCGGCACTGCGCTCGACCACGCGATCTCACCTTGCAACACCCATTCTGCCGACTGCCGACTGCCGACTGCCGACTTCCCCGGAGGCATCCTTATGAAAGCGACCATGTACGCCCGCTATCCGGCGCGCTCGCTGGTGCGCGGCGGGCAGCGCACCCTGCTCGCCCTCTTCTGCGTCGCGGTCGGGGTGATGGCGATCGTCGGGCTCCAACTCGTCGGCGGCATGATCCGCGACGCGCTGGTCGGCAACGCGCGCGCGATCAACGGCGGCGATCTCTCCGTCCGCGCGATCAATGGGCTGGCCCCGAACGACCTGACCTTCTTCGACGATTTGAAGAAGCGCGGGCTGCTCACCGATTACAGCGCCGCCTACACCGGGGCGATCCAGTTGCCGAAGCCGGGTGGTGGACGGGCCAACGTGCAATTCCTGGCGGTCGATCCGGCGGTCTACCCTTATCCGGGGCAGCCAGACCTGACCCAGACGGCGGGGGGCGACTTCCGGGCGCTGCTGCGTACGCCCGGTAACGCGGTGATCACCGCGACGCTGGCGAATTCGTTGGGGGCGAAACTCGGCGACACCATGAAGATCACGGTCGGGACCGACAACCGGCAGTTCGATGCCACGATCGTCGGGGTGATCGAGGCGAAGGCGACGTTAGGGCAGGGTGAGAGCATCTTCGTCTCGCTCGATACCCTGCGCGCCGCCGCCGCGACGCCCCTCTCCTACACCGTCATCTACGCGACGACGCCCGACGCCGCGAGCGCCGACCAGGCCAAGGCCGAGGCGACCGCACGCTTCACCGGCGCGGATGTGCAGACGGCGGACGGCCTATTGAAGCAATTGCAGGATAACATCGAGCAGCTGAACCGCTTCCTGATCATCGTCGGGCTGCTGGCGCTGCTGATCGGCGGCGTCGGCATCGTCAATACGATGCAGGTGCTGCTGGCGCGGCGGCGTGTCGAGATCGCGATGTTGAAGACGACCGGCTATCAGCGCCACGATCTCTTCCTCCTGTTCGGGCTGGAGGCGGCGATCCTCGGGCTGCTCGGCGGGATCGTCGGGGCGCTGGCCGGGATCGGTGTCGCCGCCGCCCTGCGCGTCCTCTTCGAGCGGGCCTTCCAACTGATCCTCACCTTCACGGTCCAGCCGACGATCGTCCTCGGTGGGATCGCGGTAGGGCTCGTCACGGCGCTGATCTTCGGCCTGCTGCCGATCGTGGAGGCGGCGGGGGTGCGGCCCACGGTGGTGCTGCGCGAACTTTCTGAGGGACGGACGTGGCAGGGAACCCTCGGCCAGGTCGGCCTGATCGCGCTGCTCTCGGTCTTGTTCGCGCTCCTCTCCTCGTTCATTATCGGCTCGATCCGGTGGGGCGTGATCGCGGTCTACGCCACCTTCGCGGTGCTCGGCCTGCTCAGCCTCGCGTTCGGCGCGATCGTCTACGTGATCGGGCGGCTGCCGGTGCCGGAGCGCTACTCGCCGCGCTTCCTGCTGCTCGTCACGCTGGGGGTCGCGGCGGCGGCGGGGATCACGCTGGTGCCGGACCTGCGCGGCGTCGGGATCCTGCTGCTGCTGGCGACCCTCTCCGGCTACCTGATCGTGCTGGCACCGCCCGCCTGGAAGATCAGCACCAAGATGGCCTTCCGCAACCTGGGGCGGGCGCGCGGGCGCACCACCACCACCCTCCTCGCGCTCTTCATCGGCGTCTTCGCGGTCGGCGTGGTGCTGGTGTTGGGGCAGGGGGTGCGGGAGACGATCAATACCTTCATCGCCAATCAGGTCCGCTACAACCTGATCGTCCTCGCACCACGTACCGAGGCCGATAACGTCAATCGCGCGCTCGATGCGCGCGGTGCCGACGTGCGCGCGCGGCAGGCGGTGGAGGTTGCGCCGCTGACCACGCCGCAGGACATCAACGGCACGCCGATCGGGCAGCTGATCGGCCCGGTCGATCCCAACGCCGCGCAGGGGGGGCCGCGCTCGCCCGCAGCGATCATCCGGCAACTCAGCGGTATGCAGGGGTACGCTCTGGCGAGCGGGCAGTTGCCGGAGGTCGGCACCGCGCCGGAGGCGATCGTCGATACCCTGGGGCCAGCCGGGCGGATGCTCAACGCGAGCGATGCCGGGACCGATAACATCATCGTCGATGCCTCGCTGCGCGATACGCCGCTGAAGCTGAAAGTCGGCGACAAACTGACGCAGCGCAACGGCATCACCGGGCAGAGTCGCACGCTGACGATCGTCGGCTTCTACAAGGCGACCGAATCGGGGTTGAACACCAATCTGGTGCCGGTCCTCGGCTCGGTCGAGGCGACGCGCGGGATCGGCGGGGCCAGCACGCAGGGGCTCTGGTATCTCCAGGTCGCGGGGAACGCGACCGGTAGCGTGACCGATGCCCTCTCGGCGGCGGTGCCGCGCGCCCAAATCTTCAATTTGGCCGATCTGGTGGCGCAGGTCGGGCAGGTGCTCGACAACCTCCTGCTGATGATCACCGCCATCGCCTCGCTGGCCCTCTTCGCCGGAGTGGTGATCATCGCTAACGCGGTCGCGCTGGCGATGCTGGAGCGGCGGCGCGAGCTTGGCATCATGAAGGCGGTCGGCTACACGAGCCGCCGCGTCCTCGGCGTGGTGCTGATCGAGAACGGGCTGATCGGCGCGCTCGGTGGCCTGTTGGGGATGCTGCTCGTCGCGCTCGCCACCTTCGCGTTCAATCGGTACGCCGGGCTGGCGATCGGTGTCAGCATCGTGACGACCCTCGGCCTGATCGCGCTGGTCGCGGCGGTCGCGCTCCTAGTGGCGGCGCTGGTCGCGTGGGGCGCGACGCGGGTCAGGCCGCTGGAGGTGTTGCGGTATGAGTGATCATGCCCAGGCGGCGTGGCCGAGCGAGCGTATGGGTTGAGGCGAGGAAAGCACTGCTGGATGTGTTTTGCTCGCGATAAGTGGCGAACCGGAATAGCGAGGGGGCGGACCAATATTGGTCCGCCCCCTCGTGATCTGCCGCGATCAGCCCGGTGCCGCGCCCTGGGTCTGGACCTGAAGCGCATAGATCGATTGACTGCCGCACATGAACAGGAAGTTGCGCTTCGGTCCGCCGAACGCGACGTTGGCGCAGACTTCGGGCAGGCGGATACGCCCGATCGGCTGACCCTGCGGCGAGATGACGACCACGCCCGAATACCCGATCTGGGCGTTCGAGCTGCACCAGAGATTGCCGTCCACATCGGCGCGCATCCCATCCGGGCCACAATGGACACCATCGATCATCATGTCGCTGAAGAGCCGCTTGTTGCTGACCGTGGCACCATTCACGTCGAACTGGTAGATCGCACCGCTGATCGCACCGTTGCCGATGACATAGAGCGTCTTGTAATCGGGTGAGAAGCAGATACCGTTGGGATTGGTTATCTGATCCTCGCCGATGACGATACTCAGGCTGCCGCTCGGATCCCAGCGGTAGACGTTGGTCGGCAGTTGGCGTCGTTTCCCGCCCCCGCCCGGCGCGCCGATGCCGGGATTCTGCTTGCCACCCGGGTTGGCCGGCCCCCCCGGCTCATCGGGTTGCCCTTCGGAGAGGGTGTCGCCGTAGGGCGGGTCGGTGAACCAGATGCTGCCATCGGGATGCGGGACGAGATCGTTGGGCGAGTTCAACCCCTGGCCGTTGTAGGAATCGGCGATGACGGTCATCGTGCCGTCGTGTTCCCAGCGAACGACGCGGCGATTGAAATCCTCGGTCGAGAGTTGCCGCCCCTGGAAGTCGAAGGCGTTGCCGTTGCTGTTAAACGAGGGATCGCGGAACTTGCTGACCGTCCCCGTCTCCCAGATGTACCGGTATTGGATGCTGGCCTGGACATCGCTGAAGAGCAGATAGCGACCCTGATTCGACCAGGCCGGCCCTTCGGCCCAGCGCGCACCGGTCCACAGGCGGTGAATCGCGGTGATCCCGAGCAGGTATTTGCCGAAGGCCGGATCGATGGTGATGATATCGGGATCGGGATAGGGGGTGGGCGGTGCGTCGGGACCCCACTCGCGCGGCGGATCGGAGACGACGCTCGGTGGCTCGGGCGGCGGGGGTGCCGCCGCCGCGAAGGTTCCGGTGGGTGCCAGCGCCGCCGCACCGGCGAGGGCCACGGCGGCTTTCATCAAGGTGCGCCGGGAGATCGGGCTGGCGTCGTGCTGGCTCTGCTGTTCGTGGATCATCATCGCCTCCTCGAACGAATCGAAACCGCCATACCGGAGCACGCCCTCACCCCGCAAGCTGACTTGCGGGGTGATACCGGCCTCGGATGTTTATGGCGGGTGCCATCCCCTCAACATGAGTCACTCCACTGATCCAGGGTTCAGACGAAGGATCCATGATGTGCCTGCTTTCCCCTGACGATGCTTGTACTGTAACATGCTGTGAGCGAATGTCAAACCAGCGGACTGACAATTAGTCGACCGTCTTCGCTCCCTATCGTCAAGCAGGAAAACGCTATTTTCAGGGGGCGCGCAGGGGTACTATCAACTCGGGGCGGGCAGCAGGAAGGCCCGCCTAACCTGGCCTGGCCGTGGCGCAGATGGCAGTTCGACGCCGCTGCTGTCGTGTCAAGTGGCGCAGGGCCGGTCGCGTTGTTATCGCGAGGCGGTGGCCGTCAGTGCTGGCGGCGCGGGCGAAAGTGCGCGGTGACGGGACTATACGTGGCGAGGAGCCGCTGGACGGGACCCGGTGATTTGCCGCGCCGCAGTTGACGCTCACGTTCCTGCGTGGGCCGGTGTGCGTTCTTCGCGCGCTTGGCCCACGCCGTGGCGCAAATCCAGAGATGAACGTTACGGGCAGTCGCGCGAGCGGGTGAAGCAGGCATAGGAGGAGTGGCGACCATCCGCGCTGGTGTAGAAGTTTTGCGCGCCGCCCGCCCGGAAAATACAATACTCCGTGGTGACGTAACGATCGGTGGAACGACTGCCGGGGAGTATTCCGGCTGGCCCGGCATCATATGCTGCGGGCGGGATGGCGCAATCGCCACGCGGCGGGGAGGGCGTCGAACATCGCGCTATCGAGCAGGATCGCCCCGGCGGTCGTGCCGGACGCGGCGGCGATCAGCGCGGTCGGACTGGCGACAACCCGGACGCCCTGTCGCCGGGCCGCAGCCAGGTCGAGCGCGGATGCGGTGGGGTCGGGCAGGTAGACCGCCGTGCTCGCCGACGACTGCGCGGTGCTGGGCGTCGTGTGCCGGGTGATGGCGGCGACGAGCACGCCCGCCGCGAGCAGTGTCGCGAGCCAGCGCCGCGAGCGACTGGCGCGTTGCCATCGGCGCATCGTCCGCTCCTTCCGGTGGCGGGATACGGGCGCTGCCGGTGTGCGGCGAGCGTGTGGGCCAGGAAGCGCGCAAGGGGCTGCCTGGTGGGGCATCGCCGCCGAGGAGTATCATCGCCTTCAGCGCCCCCCACCTGTCACCGCAGACATGGGGCGTCGTCAACGTGCGCCCGCGATGGGCGGCTCAGGCGGGGCGAGGCACGCTGGTGCGGTGACCGCATGGGCAAGCACGTGGCCGGGGAGTGCGACCGCCGCGCTCATGCTGACCGGGTCGCCCTGCGGCCACCCTATGCGTGCGTTGGTGGCATCGCTCCCAGCGAAGGCGGTGCCCCGCTGCCTTCGTGCCGACGCAACCATGTTGGCAGCAGTGATCGCGAGTATCCGGGCGCGCGGCGGCCGATCCTCACCTCCGGCACCGCTCCCCGCGCGAACGAAGGTGGAGGCAACCGTTGCGCGCGCTCGGCCATCTCCCCGGCACTGCCTGTGCCTGCACTCATGCCGTGGTGTCGGTGTGCTCCCCCTGCCAGGCGATCGTCAGCAGGAACGCGCTTTCTTCCAGCGCCGCGACGGTGTGCGGCACATCGCGCTCCAGGCTCATCAGCCGCCCGACCGGCAGATCGACGTTGGCCCCTGCGGTGTGCAGGCGCACATGCCCAACCAGCGTCTGGACGCTGATCCGCCCCGCCGCCCGATGTTCCTCCATCTGTTCACCTGTTCGCAGCGCGATGAGCACGATGCGGAAATCGGGCTCCTTGACCAACGTCTTCGCGTTGCGGCCGCTATGCTGCCATGCGGCCTGTTCGTGCAACTGCGCCACCTCATGGGTGAGGTCGAAGGCGAGCAGCGGACCGGCCAGCCGCTGCGGTGGCCGCTCGCTGGTCCCGGTGGTCTCGCCGGGCGGATGCGCCCGGGATCGTGGATGCTGGCTGGATGGCTGTTCGGGTTCCATCTTTCCCTCCGCGAATATCAACGACCATGACCCCTCGTGCGCCCCGCGTTTCACGGGCGATCGCAGCGACTCAAATCTCCGCCCCGCGACCGTAGAACATCGTGTCCTCGCGCGAGCCCCCCTATCCGTCGCCGGCGGTGTGGTACTCGGCGATCAATTCGATGGTGTGCAGATACTTTACCATCTTGTAGCCGAGCTGCGTCTCCACGCGCAGGCGCAACGGTGCCCCGTGGGGCAGCGGCAGCGGTTCGTCGTTGAGTTCGTAGGCGAGGATCGTCTGCGGATGCGTCGCCAGCAGCAGGTCGAGTACCTCGTAGAACGGCCGACGCGGCTGGCCGCCATAGGTGAACTGATCCAACCCATACGAGGTGAATTTGAGGTAGCGTGCCTCGGGTAGTGGTTCGCACGCGCGCCACGCCCGCTATCCCCTGTAGCGGGCGGCAAGATCGCGCACCTCCCCGCCCGTCGGCCCAAGTTGACGGGACAGATAGGCGGGGGAGTCAAGCCGCAGGAAGGCATGCGTGGCCGATGCTTTTGCGGGCAGCGGTGCCGTCGCATCTGCCTGTCACACCCGCCTCAGGCCGTGCCACGCCTAGCTGACGGCGAGCTTGGCCACCATCCCCGCCGCCTTGTGGCCCGGGAAGTTGCAGACGATGTCGTAGGTACCGGCCTTGAGGCCCTTGATGGTCAGATTGGTCGTGGTGTTGGGGCCAAAATCGCCGCTCTCGTACATGCTGCCATTCCCCTCGACCCCGAACTGGTGCGACGTCGTGGTCGGGTTCTTCACGACGAAGGTGACGTCCCCCGCCGTCGCCGTATACTGCGCCTTGTCCCACTTGAGGGCATTGGCGACCGCCGCGACGTCGACCTTCTGCGCCGTGACGGCGCTGGAGAATTTGCTGCCGCCATAGGTGCCGTTAGGGACTTCGCCCCCTGCGCCGCCGGACACCGAGCCGGTGGTCGCGGTCGCCGTGTTCCCGCAGGCGGCCAGCGCCGCCGCGCCCAGGGCCAGCGTCCCGAGCATGCCGAAGAACCGGCGCCGCGATACTGGCTGCTCCTGCCACCCCGCCATCATGGTATCCTCCCTTGTCGCCACGCCAGTGCGCGACGCGAGTAATCGGTCATGCGCCACTAACGATCGCCTGGATTCCGGCCCGCTCGCCTGTCCGGCAATGGCGCATCCTTTGCCGCCTTTGCGCTACCGTCCTGACGGGGGGCCGCACCGCCGACGCGCCAGCGATCCCGCCGACCAGGCGGCGTGGCGCGAGCCGAGGGCCATCGGTCGCTCCCCACATCGGGGTGGCCCAGTTGTGATGGCCGATCGGGAGGAGTGTCACCGCCGCTCGGTCTGGTGCTGCGGGTCCGTCACCCTGCGCGGGCACCCGTTCGTGCCCACCCATAATCATGGTACCCTGCTTGCCGAAGCCCCACAAGGAGCATTGCACGCGGCCCCATCACCGTATTTGGAAGATGTCAGCGCGGGTGTTGACCCGTTCCCGCACTTCTGGAGCGCGCGATATTCCGCTACGGCGCGATGAGCACAATGGGCACAGCAATGATCAACGCGCGGAGCCGTTGGCGGGGTACTGTTAACGTGAGGTGGCACCGATCGGTATCACCTTGTGCCACCGCTGTGAGGGCACTGGGGCGGCGGATGCGCCGGGTCAAGTGTCCCCGTTACGCGCAACGTTTCCTCGCTGCTGTGGTCCGATCGCCATAGACTTCTGCCCCTGCCCCTGCCGATACCGCCTCACCGCTATTGCTTACCGCGCCCACCGTGACCGAGAGTTCGCCACCCGGTGCCATCTGGTGCATGGTCACTGGCCCTTCCGTGATGGCCTGAGGCGCGAGAAGTTGCGCCTCAACACGCCTCGGAGCGTCCCCTACCGCACAACGCGACTGTACCTGACCGTGTTCCGGCGCTACCCTGTCGGTGGTGAGTGACAAATGCTTCGTGCCGGATGAGACATAGGCCCGTTCGGCACTCGGCACCCATCCTACTGACCCACCGGCTCACTCCACCCGCACATCAGGGCTTATGCGTTCTCGTTGTCGGAGCGTCTGTTCGGCTACGCCGAACCACGGTGCGCCGGCTGACGGTGCCAACTGCCGCGCGTGCGACGCACAGTGGTGCGCAAGGCGATCGGATGCCGCCGTACTCCAGACGCACGATCCGAGAACGCATGAGCCCTGGCCCGCACATTTCAACTCCTTGACAAACAACTGCGCCGGTGCTAGATTTGCTGCGGTGGATTTGAATACAACGGAGTAGAAATGCCCACCCGTAGCGCCGCCCCCGCCCCACTCGAACCGAATGCGGTCGTCGCGGTCGATGTCGTCCTCTTCACCCTCCGTGAGGTCGAGGCGATCGACGATGTCTGGCAGGTGTTGCTGGTGCAGCGCGACGATGCCGCCTTCGCCGGGAAGTGGTCGTTGCCGGGGGTGCTGGTCCGCGCCGACGAGACGTTCGCCGACGCGGCGCGGCGCGCGCTGCGGACGAAGGCGGGGCTCGACGCCACCGATTGGTATCTCGATCAACTCGGCACCTTCGGCACGCCGGACCGCGACACGCGCGGGCGCGTCGTCTCGGTGGCGCACGTCGCGCTGGAGCGCGGCGACGAACTGGAGCTGGTGCCGGGCGGCAGCATCCTGCGGGCCGAATGGGTGCCGGTGCGCCGCCTCCCCGCCGAGACGCTCGCCTTCGACCACGCCGATATGCTGCGCGTGGCGATCAATCGCACCCAGGCGAAGCTGCGCTACTCGTGGGTCGCCTTCCAACTCCTCCCCGAAACATTCACCATCCCCGAACTGCGGGCCGTCTACGCCGCCGTCCTCGATCCGGCTCTGCTGCGTCTCAATACCGGCAACTTCAAGAAGGCGTTCGCCTCGCTCTTCGCGTCGGGTGCGCTCGTCGCGGTGGGGCAGCGCGCCGCCGCAGGGCGACCCGGTCGCCCCGGCGATCTCTATCGCTTCCAGGGACCGTTGATCGGCACCTGGGAGCGCGAACTCCCCTGGCAACATGGCGGGCCGACCGGCATCGGCTGGGTGCCCGCTGCGGATAGCGAGGCCGTGGGCTGATCGACCGGTCGGGAGTCGGTCGAGATGGAAGGGGGATAGCGATCATGTCCGATTTGCTCGTCGTGGGGTCCGGCGCTGCCGGCCTGGCGACGACACTGGCCGCCGTCGAGCGCGGGGCCACGGTGACGCTGCTGACCGCCGGGGCGCTCCTCTCGGGATCGAGCCCCTGGGCGCAAGGCGGCATCGCGGCGGTCTTCGCGACGGACGATAGCCCGGAGCAGCACGCCGCCGATACCCTGGCGGTGGGCGCGGGGCTGAACGACGCCGAGGCGGTCGGCGTGCTGACGCGCGGCGGCGTCCGCGTGGCGCGCGAGTTGATCGCGGCGGGCGTGCCGTTCGATGGCGGGCCGAGTGGCCCCGACCTGGCGCTCGAAGCGGGGCACGGTCGGCGGCGGATCCTCCACGCGGGGGGCGGCGCGACCGGCCGTGCGGTGACCGAGACCCTGCTGGCGCGCGTGATCGAGCACCCGCTGGTGCGCGTGCGCCCGCAGAGCCCGGTGGAAGCGTTGCTGCTCGACGCCCACGGTCGGGTCGCGGGCGTGCGGGCCGGCGGGCAAGCCTACGAGGCGCGCGCCACGATCCTGGCGACCGGCGGCTACGCCGCGCTCTGGGCGCGCACCACGAACACGCCGGACAGCCGGGGGACCGGGCTCGCGCTCGCCTTGCGGGCCGGGGCGACGCTGGCCGATCTCGAATTCGTCCAGTTCCACCCGACCGCGCTCGTCCTCCCGACACCCGCAAGCGGGTCACCTCCCGCCTTCCTGCTGAGCGAGGCGTTGCGCGGCGAGGGAGCCCTGGTGGTCGATGCCCAGGAGCGCCCGATCGTGGACCCACTGCTGGCGCGTGACATCGTTGCGCGCGCCGTGGCGCGGCACCGGCGCGATGCCGGCCCGGTCTATCTGTCGTTGCGCGGGCTCGATCCGACGTTTGTCCACGAGCGCTTCCCGAACATCTCCGCGCACCTCCGCTCCTGGGGGCTCGATCTCGCGCGCGACCTCCTGCCGATCGCGCCCGCCGCGCACTACTGCATGGGCGGCGTCCGCACCGATAGCGCCGGACGCACCAACGTGGCCGGGCTCTACGTGGCGGGGGAGGCCGCCTGCACCGGCGTGCAGGGCGCGAACCGCCTCGCCTCGAACTCCCTGCTCGAATGTCTCGTCTTCGGGCGGCAGGCCGCCGAGGCCGCGCTGACCGATGCGCCCGACGCCCGCGCGACCTGGACGGGCGTGGCCCTCCCCGTTGACGTGCAACTGGCGAATGCCCCGCACGCTGTGGTCGGTGTCGCGCCGTGGGACGCGCTCGGCGATCGCCTGGACCGTGACCTCGGCGTGGAGCGGGACGCGCCGCGCCTGACCGCGCTGCTCGCCGATCTGGCGAAGGACGCGCCGACCGTACAGGCCGCCGCCGCGCTCGTGGCGACCCTCGCCGCTCGTGCCGCCCTGACCCGCCGCGAGAGCCGTGGGGCACACTTCCGCACCGATGCGCCGACCGCCGACCCGCACTGGCGCGGGCACATCCTCTGGCGGCGCGATGAGCAGGGGGGCGCTGCCGTCCCCCGTTTCGAGGAGATTGCGCGATGACCGCGACCTACAACGCCGACACCACCCTATTGACCGCCCTGGAACAGAACGCGGGGGTCCGCGCGCTGATCGGTCTGGCGCTCGCCGAGGACATCGGGCGCGGCGACCTGACGACCGAGGCGACCGTCGCGCCCGAGGCGACCGCCGTGGCGGAGATCCGCCAGAAGGTTCCCGGCGTCGTCTGCGGGCTGCCGGTCGTGGCGCTCGTCTTCGCCGCGCTCGATCCACGCATCACCGTGACGGCGCTCGTGCCGGAAGGCTCCTATGGGGATCGCCACACCGTGGCGCGGATCGAGGGTCCGGCGCGCTCGCTGCTGACCGGGGAGCGGACGGCGCTGAACTTCCTGCAACGCCTCTCCGGGGTTGCCACGGCGAGTCGCCACGCGGCGGAGCTGGTGGCCGGGACCGCCTGCACCGTCCTCGATACGCGCAAGACGACGCCCGGCCAGCGGGTGCTGGAGAAGTACGCGGTCCGTATCGGCGGCTGCCACAATCACCGCGCCGGGCTCGATGATGGCATCCTGATCAAGGAGAACCACATCCGCGCGGCGGGCGGGATCACCGCCGCCGTGACCGCCGCGCACCGCCGCACCGCGCCGATGCAACTGGTGGAGGTGGAGGTAACGAGCCTCGCCGAGCTCGACGAGGCCGCCGCCGCCGGGGCCGACGTGATCCTGGTTGACAACGCCGACGCGGACGGCCTGCGCGCCGCCGTCGTCCGCGCCGCGGAATTGAACGCGCCGGGCCGTCGCCGCCCGCGCCTCGAAGCGAGCGGCGGCGTCACCCTCGCCAACCTGGCCGAGGTCGCGCGCACCGGCGTCGATTACGTCTCGCTCGGCGCGCTGACGCACTCGGCGGGGTCGCTTGATTTTTCGTTGCTGGTAGTCGGTAGTCGGTAGTCAGTGGCGGTGCCGCTGGCGGGCAATGCCCCCTGCGCGCCCCGTTCCCGATAACCGACCCCCTTCTAATACCTGCCACCACTGACTACTGACTACCACACCGGAGGTGTTTCTGTGATTCGCACCGCCCTTCCCGTCGTCTCCGTCGAGCGCGCGGCGCTCTCGCCCGATCGTATCCGCATGATGCAAGACGAGGTGCGCGAACTGGCGCGCAGGCGCGACGCCGTGATCCTGGCGCACAATTATCAGGTTCCCGAGATCCAGGACGTGGCCGATTTCGTCGGCGACTCGCTCGGGCTGGCGATCGAGGCGACCCGTACCACCTCCCCGGTGATCGTAATGTGCGGCGTCTTCTTCATGGCCGAGACGGCGAAGATCGTCAACCCGGAGCGGACGGTGCTGATCCCGGACGAGACGGCGGGTTGCTCGCTGGCCGACTCGATCACCGTGGAGCAGTTGTTGGCCTGGAAGGCCGAGCACCCCGGCGCGGTCGTCGTCAGCTACGTCAACACCACCGCCGCGATCAAGGCCGAGTCCGATTACTGCGTCACCAGCGGCAACGCCGAGGCGGTGATCCGCGCGATCCCGGAGGACCAGGAGATCCTCTTCCTCCCCGATGTTTTCCTCGGGACATGGCTGAAGGAGACGTTGGGGCGCGAGAAGATGGAAGTCTGGATGGGCGAGTGCCACGTCCACGCCGGGATTCGTCCGGCGGAGATCCGCGCGAATCTGGCGGCGCACCCCGGCGCGGAGCTGCTGATCCACCCCGAGTGCGGCTGCACCAGCCAGCTCGTCTGGGCGAGCAAGACCGGGCGGCTACCGGCCTCGCAGACGCACGTCCTCTCGACGGAGGGGATGGTGAAGCGGACGATGACCTCCCCCGCCGACACCCTGCTGATCGCCACCGAGACGGGGCTGCTGCATCGCCTGCGGAAGGAGATCCCGAACAAGACGATCCTCGCCGCCGACGAGGGCGCGGTCTGTCGCTACATGAAGCAGATCACCTTGCCGAAGCTGCGCGACACCCTGCGCGACATGGCCCCCGAGGTGATCGTGGACCCGGCGATCGCCGATCGCGCACGCCTCTCGATCGACCGGATGCTGGCGATCCGCGCGTAGCGCGATTGGCTTATGTGCGCTACTCATAAACGCCGTTACTCATAAACGCCGTGTGGCCCCGCCAAATCTGGCGGGGCCACACGGTTTCTGCGCTTGTCCAAGGGTGTATCAGGTATGGGATTGCCGCTGGCGGCTCAGTAGCCTGCCGCGCGATCGACCACGTTGCGGAGCGGCTCGCCCGCGCGCAGGCGACGCAGATTCTCGACGACCTGGGATACGGCGGTCGCCGGATCGGTCTCGGCGGCGACGTGCGGCGTGATGACGACGCGCGGATGGGTCCAGTAGGGATGGTCGGGCGGCAGCGGCTCGACATTGAAGACATCGAGAACCGCGCGCCCGAGTTGCCCGCTATCGAGCGCGGCCAGGAGATCGTCGTCCGCGACGTGCCCGCCGCGCGCGAGGTTGATCAGCGTCGCGCCGCGTGGCAGCGCCGCCAGCGTATCGGCGTTGATGATGCCGCGCGTCTCCGCCGTCAGTGGCAGCAGACAGACCAGGATGTCGGTGCGCGCCAGGAAGGGGCGCAGGCCATCCGACCCGGCGAACGTCGCGATCCCGGCGAGTTCCTGCGGGCGGCGACTCCACCCCGCGACCGCGAAGTTGAGCCCGACCAGCGTCCGCGCCGCCGCCGTGCCGAGTTCGCCGAGTCCGAGGAAGCCGACGCGCCGATCCTGCGCGCGTACTTGCGGCAAATGCCGCCAGATACCCCCACGCTGCTGCGCGCGGTAGCCCTCATATTCGCGGTGGGCGTTGAGGACGTGTTGCAGGACCGTCTCGGTCATCGTCCCGGTCATGCCCGGATCGACCAGGCGGGCCAGCGGCACGTCCTTTGGGAGTGTGGGGTCGCGTAGCAATGACTCCACACCCACCCACAGCGACTGGATCAGGCGCAGCTTCGGTAGCCCGGTCAGCACGCCGGGCGGCGGCACCGCCACGATCGCGCACTCGATCGTTGCCGGATCGCCGAGTTCTGGGTAGACCATGATCTCATCGTCCGGCAACGCCGCGCCCAACGGCCCGAGCCACGTCTCCGGCTGCGCCGTGGTGGAGAGGAAGAGGATTCGCATGGGACGCCTCCGGAGGAGTGGGCCAGTGGGCGGAGTGGGCTAGTGGTGTAAGAAGGTTCGCCGCCGATACTTACTATCAGCGTCCGCGCTCCGTTCTTTCTCGCCTACTGGCCCACTGGACCACTCTGCCCACTCAGTAATAAATGTGCCCCTTCTCGCCGCCCGCGACCGCGATCGAGTCGCCGTTGATGGCGATGCTCTTGGGCGAGGCGAGGAAGGCGACGACCCAGGCGATCTCGCTCGCGTCGATCATCCGCCCGACGGCGTTCGCCGCGCCCAGCTGGCGCTCGATCTCCGCCTCACTGACGCCCCGCTCCTGCGCCAGTTGCGCGACGCGCCCTGCCGTGCGCTCAGTGCGGGTGCTACCGGGGTGGATGGTGTTGACGGTGATGCCATGCGGCCCGAGTTCGTCCGCCAGATTCTTGCCGAGCGCCGCGACCGCCACGTTCCGCATACTGCCGATCGTCGAGCCGGTGTTGCGCGCCGCGAGGCCGCTGATGTTGATGATCCGCCCCCACCCCTGCTCGATCATGTGGGGCGCGACCTCGCGCGCCGTCCGCACGTAGCCGAGCACCTTGACGTTCACATCGTCCCAGAAGAGCTGATTCGTGATCTCGCCGAGCTTCGGCGGCGCGGTCTGCCCGCCCGGTTGCGCGGCGGCATTAACGAGGATGTCGATCCGCCCCAACGCCGCGATCGCGCCCGCGATGAGTGTTGCCACCGAGGGATCGTCGCCCGTATCGACCGTCAGCGGCACGATCCGGCGTCCGCTCTCCTCGGCCAATTCGGCGGCGGTCGCCTGTAACCGCGCCGCGTTGCGCGCCGCGATGACCACGTCCGCCCCTTCGAGCGCCAGCTGCCGCGCGATCGCCTTGCCGATCCCCCGACTCCCGCCGCTGACGAGCGCCACCTTGCCGGTCAGTTCCAGGTCCATCGTGCCCTCCCCCCGTCGCCGTGGCGACCGATCATGTCGCATTCGTCTGGCGGTACGGCGTCACACCGTCCGCCGTGCTGCGCGCGCGCGCCCAGCGTCCATGTGACTCCGCGAGTTTCCTGTAGTCGGGGGTGCTGAGTTGGCTGAACGGCAAGCCCTCGCGAAAGCCGAGCGCCGTAGCCAACCGTGCCGATGCGGCGTTGTCCGAGTCGCAATCCCAGGTGGCGACAAGCCCGTGCGCGCGGCAATGGGCGACGAACGCCGCGCAGGCCCGCGCCGCCAGCCCGCGCCGACGGAACGACCCCGCCGTGAAGACATCGATGTTCGCCTCGCCGCCGCCGACCCCCGCCGCGTAGGCTACCGCCACCAGCGCATCCCCGGCGAGCGCGCAGAAGCCGAAGCCGCCGCTCAGGAAGTGCTCGTAGCCGTCCCAAAAGGGCGCGATCGATTGATTCATCTCGCGGTCGACCCGTTCCGCGAGCGCGCGGTCGAGAGGACGGATCGTGATCCCCGCCGGCACATCCCTCCAGCGGGTGAGTGCCGCTTCCGCCGCCTCGCTCCCCTCCCAGCGGTAGCCGCGCCGCGCGATCACGCGCAAGCGCCCCGCATGGTCGTCGAGGAGCGCCTGCGCGAGCGGCACATTCGTCGCCACGTAGCCGTACATCCGGTCGAAGACCTCCGCCTCGGCGGGGGCGTTGGCGATGAAGCGGCGTAGTTCGGTCGCGCTGGGGCCGCCCGCGACGTAGTACTCGAACGCCTGCACGAGCATGGCGGCGGTCGGGCGCTCCGGGTCGTCCACGAAGACGCGCCCCGCCAGCGTTCCCTCGAACGCGCCCCAGATGAACGCCCCGTCCATCCAGGTTTCCGCGAAGAGCGGTTGCGCGCGACCGAAGAGGGCGCGTGGCAATTCGTAGATCATCGGTCTCCTGTTGTCGTGAGAGTCCGATATCACTCCCGACTCAGCGGATCGCGCCGCGCCGCGCGGTGACGATCCCGGTGTTGAAGCCGAGCCAGTGCATCCGCCCGAGATGGCGCGCGTGCTCCACCTTCATGCAGCGATCGACGATCACCTGGAGGCCGCCTTGCTCCGCGATGGCGATCCCTTCCGGGCTGATCACGCCGTACTGGAGCCAGAGCGCCTTCGCTTTGACCTGCACCGCCTCGCGCGCGATGCCCGGCACCGCATCCGACGCCCGGAAGACGTCCACGATATCGATCGGCTCCGGCACATCGAGCAGGCTCGGGTAGCTCCGCTCGCCCAGCACTTCTCGCTCGCGCGGATTGACCGGGATGATCCGATAGCCGTGGCGCTGAAGGTAGAAGCCGACGAAGTGGCTCGCCCGCAGCGTGTTCGACGAGAGCCCGACGATCGCGATCGTCTTCGCCTCGCGCAGCAGCCGTTGGATGGTCGCCGCATCCTGGTACGGCGTGAGATCGAGCGTGGGGGTTGCTGTCATGGTCGCTCCTGAGAAGTACGAGCGACGAAGTACGAAGTACGAAGTGACGTGAAGAACCTGCCGATACTCACGGCTGACCCTCCGATAGTTCGTACTTCGTCGCTCGTACTTCGTCCTTTCTAATCTGCCGCCGCGACCGGCACCGCCGCCGCCGCATTCAATGCCCGCCCCAGGTCCCAGAGGAGATCGTCGAGCGTTTCGAGGCCGACCGAGAGGCGGATCGTCCCTGCACCGGTCCCGGCTGCGGCCAACTCCTCCTCGCTGAGCTGGCGTTGCGTGGTGCTGGCCGGGTGGATCACGAGGCTCTTGGCGTCGCCGACATTCGCCAGGTGGCTCCAGAGTTCGAGCGACTCGATGAAGCGCTGGCCCGCCTCGCGCCCGCCCTTGATGTCGAAGGTGAAGATCGCGCCCGCGCCGCGCGGCAGATAGCGCTCGACCAGCGGGAGGTAGGGGCTATCGGGGAGGGCCGGGTGCCGCACGCTCGCCACTTGCGGATGCTCCGCCAGGAAGCGCGCCACGCCGAGCGCGTTGCTGACGTGTCGCTCCATCCTCAGCGGCAATGTTTCCACGCCGAGCAGCAGCAGGAAGGCGTTGAAGGGGCTCAGCGAGCCGCCGAGGTCGCGCAGCGTCTCGGAGCGGAGTTTCTGCAAGTAGCCGTAGACGCCGAACGTCTCGTGGAACGCGAGGCCGTGATATGCCTCGGAGGGGGCGGCGACGGTCGGGAAGCGCCCGTTCGACCAGTCGAAGCCGCCGCTATCGACGACGATCCCGCCGATGCTCGTGCCGTGTCCGCCCAGGAATTTGGTGGCCGAATGGATCACGATGTCCGCGCCCCACTCGATCGGGCGGCAGAGGTAGGGCGAGGCGAAGGTACTGTCCACGATCAGCGGCGCACCCGCCTCGTGCGCGATCGCGGCCACGGCGGCGATGTCCAGGACGTTGCCGCCCGGATTGCCGATCGTCTCGCCGAAGAGCGCCTTGGTGTTGGGGCGGAGCGCCGCGCGCCACGCCGCCGGGTCGTCGGGGTCCACAAAGGTCGTCTCGACCGAGAGCTTGCCGAGGAAGTTCCGCATCTGTGCGATCGTGCCGCCGTAGAGCGCCTGCGACGCCACGATGTGGTCGCCCGGCTGGAGGATCGTGAAGAGGGCCGCGCCCTGTGCCGCCAGCCCGGAGGCGAACGCCACCGCGCCGACACCCCCTTCCAGCGAGGCGACGCGCTCCTCGAACGCCGCCACGGTCGGGTTCATGATCCGCGAGTAGATGTTGCCGTACTCCTGCAAGTTGAAGTACGCCGACGCGGCCTCGCTATCCTCGAAGACGAAGCTGGTCGTCTGATAGATCGGCATGGCGCGCGCGCCGGTCGCCGGATCGGGGCGCTGCCCCGCGTGGATCGCGCGCGTATCGAAACCGAAGTCGCGTGTCTCGTTGTCGTGGTGCTGATCGGTCATGGTAGCCCTTCACGAGTGACGAATGACGAATGACAAGTGATGAATGGGCGGCGATGCTGTCGGGGCTGCCTTGACAGACAGCGACACCTGACCGCCATCAAGCGGTCGCGTGATCGGGCAGATCACCCGCTTAGCGGACAGATTATGGGTTGTGGCGATGAGGGGTGTCAAACCGGGGCGGCGATACGCCGCCCCGGTCGTGCGCTCAGATCACTTCTAGCGCGTCGGTCGTCGGCGTGGGCGGGAGCGGATTGGAGGTCTGTGCGCCGTAGAAGAACGCGGTCGAGGCGATGTCGTCCTGGAGCGGGAGGTAGCGCCGCGCGCCGTCGCGCGCCGCGCGCCAGCCGAGCGCCTGGATCGTCACGCGCAACTCGTCCGCGAAGCGGATCGGGTCCATGATGTGCCAGCGATACATGCCGAAGCGCTGCTGCGAGCGATACAGGCCGTCCGGGCGGATGATCTGCGGCAGGCCGAGGAAGGGCGTGGAGAAGGGAGTATAGCCTTCGCCCGGCACGTCGAAGTTCCAGGCTCCGCCGAAGTAATCCTCGGTCCCCGTCCCCGCGATCGTCGGCCACTCCCGGTCGCCATCGAGGTAGAACTTGATCTCCCCCTCGCCCCACCAGCCGGAATTGTTGACGCCCCAGGCGAGGTAGGTGCCGATGTAGTGCCCGCCGCCGCGCACGCCGTCGATGAGGGTATGGACCTCCTGGTACGGCAGCGGATTGCTGCGCCGCCAGTGCGCGTGGAAGTAGCCGAGCCCGTCCGGCACATCGGTCAGGGCGTAGGTGATCTGGTAGTAGACGACGATCTCGCGGTCGGAGCGGTTCTCGATGGTCAGGCGCGCGGCGGTGCGGAAAGGCATCGCCCAGTAGCAATTGAAGCCGCCATGCGGATTGACCGCCACCGGCAGGCTGCTGACCTGCGCGAACTCGCACCAGCCCTGGCAGAAGAAGTCGCCGATCGGCGTCTCCACGGCGGGGCGCTCGTCGCCGTCCCAATAGGCGCGCAGCAGCAGTTCGCGCCAGCCCTGGCGATGCGTGGTCAGCCAGATGTGCTGGATCACGCCCGGTCCGGCGATCTCCGCCAGCGTGAAGGTGCTTCCCGGCGCGATCCGCACGCTCGGCGACACCTTCCAGCCCTGGCCGAGTTCGCGCGCCGGGCTGGCCCCGGTCCCCGCCGTCGCGCGACCCCCGCCGCCCGCCGCGCCATCGAAGTTCTCCGGGCTGATCGAGCGTGTGCGCGCGTCCGATAGCCGCGCGAGTTGTCCCAGTCCGAGGCCGATCCCGCCGAATCCGTCCATTTCCCCTCCCTGACCTTATCCACGACCCACACGCTGTATATGCCACAGCATGCGGCGGCGGGCAAATCGCCTGTCACACGCGCGGGCGCTCCCTCGTCTTCTGTCCGGGACGTACGCGAGGCGCACCGGCGAGGCCGCTAAACTGAAGCCCGGGTGAAACCTACAAGATCTGCGTCATAATAAGCGTTCGGAGGGCCGATTTAGCCTTTCAGGAAAAGAGAAACGACAGCAAATTAGATCGATGCCGTTTTCTCCTTTCCTAACACCGAATCTGGCTTATTGTGACGTTTGTCTACAGGGTTCGCAGCGTAGCGCATGGAGTTCTCACCGAAGCTTTGGTTTAGATGGCCGCGATACCGGAAGACGAAGGAGGCGCTGACGATGGAGATCTTTGTCACCGGGGCGACGGGGGTACTCGGGCGGGCGATGGTCCCGCTGCTCCTGTCCGCCGGACATCGTGTGCGCGGGCTCGCGCGCTCGGCGAACAACGACGCGCTCTTGCGGCAACTCGGCGCGGAGCCGGTCGCGGTCGATCTCGCCGACGCGGCGGGGTTGCGCGCCACCCTGACTGGCTGCGACGCGGTGCTCCACCTCGCCACGAAGATCCCGCCATCGAGCACCGCTCGCAAGGGTGCGAGCTGGCGGGAGAACGACCGGTTACGGCGCGAGGGGACGAACGCGCTGGTGGACGCGGCGCTGGCGGCGGGGGTGCCCACGCTGCTCTATCCGAGCGTCACGCTCCTCTACCCCGATAGCGGGGAGCGCTGGCTCGTCGCGGGCGAAAGCACCCCCGATCCCACACCGAATCTCCGCTCGACCATCGTCGCCGAAGAGGCGATCGCGCGCTTCACCGCCGTCGGGGGGGCGGTGAAGCGCCCTGCGCCTGGGGAGCCTGTACGGCCCCACGGTGGCGGCGGCGCGCGAGCAGTTGTCGCTGGTGCGCTGGGGGATCGCCCCGCTGCCCGGCGCGGCGGGGGCTTATGCCTCGTCGCTGTGGATCGATGACGCCGCGCGCGCGATCGTGGCGACCCTCGACCGTGCGCCCGCCAGATTGTACGATGTGGTCGATGACGAGCCGCTGACGCGCGCCGCGCTGACCGCCGCGCTGAGCCATGCCGTCGGGCGTCGCTCCGCCCTTACGTTGCCCGCATTCGTCTGGCGCGCGCTGGCCGGCCCCCTCGCCGAACTCCTCGGGCGGAGCCAGCGCGTCTCCAACCGCGCGTTCAAGGCGGCGACCGGCTGGTCCCCCGCCGTACCGAGCGTGCGCGACGGCGCACCGCGTCTGGTGACGGCGCTGAACGCCGTGCCGGATCGCGCGCCCGGTGGCGAGCTGAGCACGCGCCAGGGATAGGCTCGCCGTTGTGGAAAGGGAGCCGCTAGCGATGCGTGAAATTGTGCCGCCAACCCCGGAGCCGCTGAACGAGCGCCGCCCGCTCCTCTTCGCCATCGCCTATCGGATATCGGATGCTCGGTACGATGAGCGACGCCGAGGACATGGTGCAGGAGACGTACCTGCGCTGGCGGCGCGCGCTCGCTGCGGGGGGGGGTGATCGCCAACCCGCAAGGCTGGCTCACGACGACGATCACGCATCTCTGCATCGATCAGCTCCGTTCCCGCCCGCGCCTGGCGCGAGGAGTACATCGGCCCGTGGCTGCCCGAGCCGCTCGTCACCGGCCCCGCCGCCGATCCCGCCGAGGGGATCGCGCTGACGGAGTCGCTCGCGCTCGCGTTCCTGTCGGTGCTGGAACGCCTCAATCCGGTCGAGCGGGCGATCTTCCTGCTGCACGATGTCTTCGGGTACGAGTTCACGGAGATCGCGCCGATCGTCGAGCGTGAGGCGGCGAACTGTCGCCAGATCGCGCGGCGGGCGCGGCCGACGCGCGAATCCATGCGCGCCTGCACGCTCGGCGATCTCCCCGCGCTCGTGGCGACCCTCGCCGACGACATCACGGTCTGGTCGGATGGTGGTGGGCGGGTCCAGGCCGCGCGCAAGCCGGTGCGGGGTGCCGAGAAGGCCGCGCGCTTCCTGCTGCACGGCGTGGCGCATGGCGTCACGTTCACCGCGACGACCGTCAATGGGCAGCCCGGCGTGCTGATCGGTGCGCCGGATGGTCCCTACGGTGTGGTGGCGCTGGACATCGCCGCTGGGCGCATCCGGGAGATCGACATCGTGATCAATCCCGAAAAGCTGCGCCATCTGCTGCCATCGGCGTAGGGTCAGCGAATCTCGCCGCCGCAGACGCGCGGACTGGTCGGGCCGACACTCCCGCCCGCCGGCTCGATCGTGACGCCGATCGACTTGTACCTGGCGAAAGGGGCGGGCGCGTTGATGATCACATGGGCGTTGCCCCGCGCGTCGGCGGTGAAGAGGCCACCGCTGTCGCGCGCGCCCTCCGGCGTGACCAGCCAGACCTGGAAGCGCTGGTCGGGGGTGAGCGTCGGGAGCCAGTAGGTCAGCAGCAGCCCGATCGTGCTCGTCGGGTCGATGTAGACGTACCCGGCGGCTGGCAGGCCGTACTGCGCGACCGGCGGTCCTGAAACAGGGTGGGCGGCGTTCGGATCGTTCAGGAGTGTGTTGACGAGCGCGAGCTGGGCGACCTGTGCGGTGAGCTGCTCGTTCTGCTGCGCGGTGGCCGCGAGGCGCTGCCGCTCGGCATTCAGGCGGGCCTGCGCGATGGTCGCCCAGCCGAGCAGCCCGATGACCAGCACCGCCGCGAGCGCCGCAAGGGCCGCGCGCGATCCGCGCCAATCCAGCAACCACCCACGCCGCACCGCAGGGAGCGGCGCGCGCGTCGTCGCCAACGGCCTGGCCGCACCTTCCTCGCGATCGAGGCGCGCGAAGAGGGCGGCCTTCGCCGCCGGGGGCGGTGCGGCCAGCGGCGCGCTGAATGCGAGGGTCGCCAGATCGTCCCGCAGGGCCGTTAATTCGGCCACACAATCGGGATAGTCCGCGAGATGCCGTTCCACGAAGCCCGCTTCCTCCTCATCGAGCACGCCGAGCGCGTACGCGGGAAGGAGGTCCAGGAGTGTGTCGTGCGTCGTATCGTTCACGTCTTGCCCTTCGCCTCGCGGCCAGGAATCTCAGTCACCCGCCGCGTCGCGCCCGTGTTCACCGAGGATGCCGCGTAACTTCTGCACCCCCAGACGCAGCCGCGTCTTGATCGTCCCCAACGGCTCACCGAGTCGCGCCGCCAGCTGCGACTGGGTGTAGCCCTCGAAGTACGCCAGTTCGATCAATATCCGCTGCGCCTCGGGCAGTTGCCCCAGCGCCCCAACGATCTGCGCGCGCCGCTGTTGCTCCCACACCACCTGCTCCGGCCCCGGTTCCGCCGTCGGCACCGCCGCGAGGAGATCGGTCACGCTGGCGTCCTCGCGCTCCTCGGCCTCCTGGGGGCGGCGGCGCTGACGGCGAACTTCGTCGATCGCCAGATTGTGGGCGATGCTGAGCACCCAGGTCAGCGCCCGCCCGCGCTCGGCCTGATAGCTCCCTGCACGCTGCCAGACCCGCAAGAAAACTTCTTGCAGGAGATCTTCCGCCAGTTGCCGGTCGGCGACGATACGCAGCAGGAGCGCATACGTCGGCCCGGCATACCGATCGTAGAGACGATCGAGCGCAGCGCGGTCACCGGCAGCCAAACGCGGTAGCAACGCCTCATCGTCCTCTGGATGCGCCACGCCGCTCCTTCGCGGCCCCCGCGGGGCACCTACTAGCTATACGCACGTCGGTACTGTCGCAGATTTGTTCGATCGCGGAATGGTAGCAGAATCGGGCGGGGCTGTGCCTGACCCGTCGCCGGATGTGCGTGCGCTGGACGAAAAAGGGCGCTACCGCAAGGCGATAGCGCCGGAGTTGGGGAGTGGTGAGCGAGATTTAGCCGCGCGCCTCGATCAGAACCTCGACATTCGCGGTCGGTACGCACAGCGCCTCGCCGTTGGCGAGCGTGACGGCCAGCGCGTCGACCAGGAGATCGCCTTCCAGTCGCTGGCGTCGCGGGGCTTCCGCCACCGTGGCGAGGATCCCGAGGTGGTCGTGATCGAGCAGGCGCACGGTCGCGCCCGGCTCCAGTGCCGCCAGTGGCAGATGCGTGCTCTCCGTCCCCCGACTGCCGGTGCGCGAGGGGACGATGACCTCCGGGCGGCGCAGGCCACCGACCAGCCGTGTGGTGCTGCTGATGGCGATCGGGATGCCGTCAGCCGCCGCGAGGATGTCGTAGAGCGGCTGGGCCATCGGTGTGCGTCCGAAGCCCTCGGTGAGGACGAGGGTCAATGGCGCGCTGCCGTTGGGGAGTTGCCAGTCCGGGAGTCCGACGCGCCAGAGCGCCCCGCCCCCCTCGCCGAGCCAGCTCGTCAACTCCGACCCTTCGATCGAACCGGCGACGATGCCCCGGATCCCGGCCTGCACCGCCTTCGCCAATGCCGCCGCGCTGACCGCGCCGCCCACCGCCAGGATCGCGCGCGCGGAGCGGCTGTCGATTTGCTCCGGGCCAAGCGGGCGCTGGCGATCGCCAGGGATCATCTTCAGCACCCCGAAGGTGTCCTCGCCAACCCCGACCGCGCCGAAGAAGCGCGAGCCGAACGCGCGGATCGTCACCCCCCAGCCCTGCTCGACTTCCTCGATCACCCCGGCGATCTGCGCCGGGAGCTCGATGCGACCGGTGGTGGGGCGGATCAGGGCGGTGCCGAGCAGCGGGTCGAAGCGGATGAACGTCCCGGCGATCGGGCTGCGGACCGCATGGGTGCGGAGCCCACGTCGCCGCTTGGCGATGATCTCCCCCGCTTCCACGGTCTGGCCGGGCTGCTTGATGAGGCGTTCCTCGCTGGCTCCCGGCTCGACTTCGAGTTCGCGCGCGACGTTGACCAGGATCGGGCGCTCGGCGATCTCGCCAGTCGCGACGATGGTGCTCGGCTCGACCCGTTCGCCCGTCTTGACCTGGAGCTGCCCCTGCATCGGCAGGCGGCGCTCGATCCGCAGGTCGCTATCGTGGACCAGGAGTGGTTGGCGTGTCGGATAGGTATTGAACACCCGCTACCTCTCGCTGCGCCGCCCCGCCGCCCATCCAGGTCAGCGAGGACGGTGCGCTGCCTTTAGGGCGCTATCGCCCGTCATCGTCAGGGTCGGTGTGCGGCGCGTCGGCGGGCACCGGCTGACGCTTTTCGCCGGCATTGGTCGCGCGTACGATCGTCTGGGTCGCGGTGTGCCAACCCGCGACGCGCGTGATCCGCTCCTGCTCGGCCCTTGGGAAGGCGAGGGGGCGTTCCCGCGCGTCGAGCAGGAGGCCGACCGGGCCGCCGTGCGGCGCGTCGTCCCCGGTGAGGGTGATCGCCACACCCGCGTTCCCGCCGCCGATCCGCGCCCGCGTGCCGGGCGCGAGGTGCAGCGTGGCCGCGCGTTCGCCACCGGGCAGCGGGAGGCGTAGCAGCTCCCCACCGCGCACCGTGAACGACTGTGTCAGCCCATTCTGGTAGGTGATCTCGCCCTCGACCTGCTCGGTGGCGGGGCAGTCGAGGCGCACGCATGCACCGAGATCGAAGAGACTGTCGTGCTCGAAGAGTTCCGCCGCCCGCTCCGGTTCGAGGGTGCCGAGGGTGCCGATCAGCGGGAGCAACGCCTCGCGGTCGAGGGCGACCTGGGTGATACCGCGCAGCGGCTGCGGATCGAGACCGTCGATCAGGGCCATGAACGTGTCGGTCGGATCGGGCCAGCGGGCGAAGAACGAGCCGCCGACCAGCAATTCGGGCGCGAGTGGTCCCGCCCCGCCGCTCGCGAGTTCGGTCGCGCCGGTGCGGAGGAGTTCGCGGACGAGCGCCCCCTCGATCTGGCGATCGCGCGCGCTGAGCGGGATGGTGAGCGGGCGCACGGCGCGATTGAGGATCCAGTCGCGCAGTTCATCCTCACCGAGGGTGAAGGGGAGCCAGCGGGCGACAGCGGGCAGCGTCAGGGCGGTCAGCATGTTCGCCGAGCCGAGCGCGAGGTCGAGCGCCGGTTCGCTCAGCGCGCGCCCCTCGCTCCCCTTCGCCCAGCAGCAAGTGAAGCCCTCGTCAAGATCGACGGTCAGCACCTCGCAGCCGAATTGGGAGGCCATGAAGCGGTTGACGAGATCGAGCGCCCTGGAACGGGCCAGCGGCGGGGCGTCGCTCAAGGTTTCCAGATTGTCGAAGCCGGGGACGAAGGCACTGGCGCGGCGATTGGTGAGGTCGAGGATCTCCGTCTCCACGATCAGCGCGATGTTCGACGCATCGTGCTGATCGGTCGGGAGGAAGCCAAATTCGTAGCCGTTGCCGAAGGTGAGCGTCGCCCGATCGCGCCCCGCCTCGCTGGCGATCACCAGGACCGCCGGGGTCGGCTCGGGCGCGACGGGCGGGGGGCCGACGATCTCCGCCGCCAGGCCGAGGAGCTGGACCAACCCGGCACGCTCGTGCGTGTCGGCGACGATCAGCAGCAGGTCCGGGCGCAGCCCGGCGAGTGCGGCGACGGTCTTGCGCGTCGTCTCATCGAGCGGGCCGACCGACTCGACGGTCAACGTCGGCAGGATCGTCGCTGGGACGCGCCGCGCGATCGCCAGTAAGGCGTTCAGGGTCGCGCCACCGCCCATCGCCAGGATGGCGATACGCAATGGTGGACCCGCCGCGACGGTGGCGAGGAACGCATCGGTGCCGTCGCCATTCTCTTCCTGCGGCCTGATCACCTGCGAGCGGTCGGCGAAGCGGCGGGTTGTGGCCTGTTCCAGCGCGGCCAACGCCCCCCGCAGCCCGACGTTGAGATCGTCATAGGGGCGCTCGATCGTGCTGGGGCTCGTCCCCTGCGCCACGAAACGGCAGGCACCCTCCACGAATTCGACGAGCGTGGCGCGCGTCAGGGTGCGGCCACACTCGGCCACGATGATCGACTCGCGCACTTGTTCGTTCATGCCTGCTCCCATCTGTGCGGCCCCCGGCGAATGGAGGGGCGCTCCGCTAGCCCCGTAGAGCGGGAGCGACGACGAAAATTGCCAACACCACCAGGAAGATGAGCAGCGCCGCCACAAAGACGATGACTGCCATCCGCTGCACCGAGGAACTGACGCGCACCGTGGTCGCCGGGAGCGGACGCCCCACGCCGAGGCGCACCGGTACGCCCGGTGCCGCGCCGACCTTCGCATTTGGCGCGGCATCCGGTGTCGCGGCAGATTGCGGGACCACGGGCGGCGGGGCCAGCGGGGTGATCAGGCGTTCGTGCTTCGTCACCTTCGTGGGGCTCGCCGTGGGCGCGGCGAAGATCGCCGCCGCACTCGTCCGCTCGACGGCGGTCGCGCGCGGTGGTGCCTGCCACGATTGGGCCAGGTCGCTCGCCTCCTGCTCTGCGGTGATCGTCATGCTGCTCCCGAGCATCCATGATTGATCGTCGTCGGTCGGCGTTGCGCTATTGCGCTCCGGCTCGCTGAAGGCGCGTAGCCAGGCGGGGAGATCGTCCTCGCTGATCAGCGAGGCGGTCTCGTTGGTCGGTGCCGCCGCTGGGGCCGGGCTGCTGTTGGAACGTGCGGCGGCGGTCGGCTGGGTGGCGATGACCGTATCGGTCCCGCTCGCCTGCGTGGTCGGCATGGCGAACGCGGGTGTGTCCCCCTCCTCCGCCTCAGCGGGTGCGTCCGTCGGAGCGGGAGCGGCGCTCGCCGCATCTGCCTGCACCACGACCGTATCGGTCTCGCGCGCTTCGGCGGTTGGCTGCGCCGCCGCGCCCGGGTGGGCTTTCTGTTCGTTCGCTCCCTGTATATCCTGTTCGTTCGCCACCTGCGCTGCCTCGGACCAGGGTGCCGTCGTCATGGCGACAGACGGCAGCTTCGCCGCGCCTGCGGGTTTGGCCTCGCCCACCGGGGGGGGGGTGTGCGCTTGCGCGACGACCGTATCCTCCGCATGCCCCTCGGGATTGAGGGCTTGCAACCACAGCGGCAAACCCTCGCTCGGTGTGGCCGTGGCAAGGGGCTTGCCGCAGACCTGGCAGGTGGTTGCACCGGAATCATTCTCGGCCTGGCAGTGCGGACAGATACTCACGCGATTTCCTCCCTGTAAGGCGCGGGCTCATCGTCTCGTCGGCGCACCGCGCGGGTGGCGCGATGTGGCGCGGGACAAAGCCGCATACGCCGACTGGCGCGGTACGGATGGCCCTCCTGCCTTCGAGTATAGCAGCGCGCTTAACGATGCGTATGTGGTACTTTGGTAGGAAGTGGCGCGGGGCCTTCTGCGGGCGGGATGGCGAGCTTGGGGCGGACCGCTCCCCGCCGCTGCGGCGGCGACCCTCCCCCACAGGGGCGGGGAGGGCTGGCCCCGGCCACCCCGACCCGTCTTCGGGCAACGCCGCACTTAGCCGCGCAGTTCCGCCGTATCGAGCCAGAGGGTGACCGGGCCGTCGTTGTGGATCTCGACGGCCATGTGGCTGCGGAAGCGCCCCGTCGCGACGGTTACGCCGGCGGCGCGCAGCCCGGCGGCGAAGCGGTCGATCAGCGCCTCCGCTCGTTCGGGGGGAGCGGCCCCCACGAAGCTGGGGCGGCGACCCTTGCGTGCATCGGCGTAGAGGGTGAACTGCGACACGACGAGTGCCCCGCCGCCGATATCGATCAGGGAGAAGTTGAAGCGCCCGGCCTCATCGCTGAAGATACGCAACCCCGCGACCTTCTGCGCCAGGAAGTCGGCATCGTCCTCGCGGTCATCCGCGCCCACCCCGATCAGGATCACCAGCCCCGCATCGATCGCCCCGACGATTTCTTCTTCGACCCGCACCGCCCCACGGGTGACGCGCTGGATCAGCGCTCGCATTGGTCCTCCGTAAAGAGTCGGCGGTCGGCAGTCGGCGGTCGGCAGAGAGAAGTCGGTAGTCCGTCGTCCGTCGTCCGTAGATGACTCGCTGGCAGCCATTGCCTGCTATCGGCACCGCGCCGCTACTGCCGACCGCCGACCGCCGACTGCCGACTGATCGCCGCCACGGCCATCGCGGCGATCCCTTCCTCGCGCCCGATGAAGCCGATCCCCTCGTTGGTGGTCGCCTTGATGCCGATCCGGTCCGGCGCGATGCCGAGCGTCTCGCCGATGGCGGCGCGCATGGCGGGGGTGTGCGGCATGATCTTCGGGCGTTCCGCCACGATCGTGCAGTCGATGTTGACGACGGTCCAGCCCGCGCCCGCCACGAGGTCGCGCACCCGGGCGAGGAGCGTGCGGCTGTCGATCCCGCGATAGGCCGGATCGCTGGGGGGGAAATGCTCGCCGATGTCGCCGAGCGCCGCCGCGCCGAGGATCGCGTCCATGATCGCGTGGAGCGCCACGTCGGCGTCGGAGTGGCCGAGCAGCCCACGCTCCGCCGGGATCGCCACGCCGCCGAGGAAGAGCGCCCGCCCCGCCGCCAGCTGATGCACGTCGTAGCCGATCCCGACGCGCGTCTCTCGCTCGCTCATCGCCACGTCTCCGCTTCGAGGATCGCCGTCGCCAGGAGCAAATCCTCCGACGTCGTCACCTTAATATTCGTGTACGCGCCGGGGAAGACCGCCACCGGTTCCCCCTGCGCCTCGATCGCCGCCGCCTCGTCGGTGACGGTGCGCCCCTCCTCATCGGCCAGCGCGAGGGCGCGGGTCAGGGCGGCGTGGGTGGCAATTTGCGGTGTCTGCGCCGCCCATAAGTGCTCGCGCGGCGGGGTGTGGCGGATCAGGCCGTCCGCACCGACCAGCTTGATCGTCTCCTTGACCGGCATCGCCGCGATCGCCGCGCCGTGCGCGCGCGCCGCCGCTATCCCGCGCGCGATCAGGTCGACCGTGAGGAACGGGCGGGCGGCGTCGTGGACCGCCACGAACGCGCAGCCGTCCAGCGCGGCGACCCCGGCGCGGACCGAGTCCTGCCGCCGCGCGCCGCCGAGGATGATCGCGCCGACCTTATCCCAGCGCCCCTCGGCGACGAGCGCCTGCCCGAGCGCCAGATTCGCCGGACCGAGAACGAGGACGATCCGGTCGATCAGCGGGCTCTCCTGGAAGGCATCGAGGCTATAGGTGAGCAATGGGCGACCGCCGAGCGGCACGAAGACCTTGTCCACGCCGCCCATCCGCTCGCCGCGCCCCGCCCCGATGATGATCGCCCCGATCGCCCCCATCAGCCCCCATCCCGCGCCGCGTGGCACACGCGCGGTGGAGGATAGCACAAGGATCGCAGCGGCGCGCGGTTCCGTGTCAACCCCAAGGCGTGGTGCCATTTATGCTGCTTGCAAGTGTCCGCCTGTGCTGCGCCACAACAGCGCCCAGCCGAGCCAAACCAGCATGAGCGCGGCTATGAGTGCGAGCGTAACCCGTTGATGGGGTGCATCGTAGGCGTAGAACGGTTCGAGCACGCGCGAGGCGGTGACATAACTGGGGTCGAATAGTTGTTTCGTCATCGTCCGATCGATGATGCCGCCGCCTAACGCGGCGATGCCGAGCACGGTCGCACCGAATGGCATGATGATCGCCGCAATCCCGCGCTTCGACGGTGGCGCAGGTTGCGCCGGGTCGCGCATCAGGAAAGCGAAGAGAACCGCACAGCAGGCGACGAGGCACGCCCCCACATAGGCGACGATGTGCGCGCAAAGGCCATCCTCCCAATCGAAGGCGGCAGAGCCGTTGATGGCGAAGGTGCCGTCGTTACTGTTGGCCGTGATGAGTTGCGTGAGGAAGCGTTGTGAGAGGCGCACGCTCGCGAGGCCACCGAGCGTGAAGCCGCACGCGGCGGCGCTCACCAGGGACGCCAGGGATATTCGCTGCCACCCCCAGAGCGCGATCACCACCCTACTCCTTGTATGGCTGTCATCGCTGCCCATCGAGCATCCGTCGCCCGAACTGGCCGAGCACGACGTTGTAGGGGTACTGATTCTCGGGGTGCAGCTCGAAGCGGGCGCGCTCGAAGTATTGGACGCGGTATTCCTGGCCGTCTGCCAGGCGTTCGGTGAACTCCTCGCTGAGCGGCAGGCCGAACTGGGCCACGCCGCCGAAGTTCTCCCAATAGTTGGCGAACTGGCCGCTGATGTTGTGGCCGGTCGCGGGGTAGTACAGCCCTGGTGAGCGCGGGTCGGCGGCGACCGGCGGATCGGCGGGATGGATCTGCCGCCCGAACTGGCCGAGGAGGATGTCGTAGGGCGCGGGATTCTCCGGGTGGTACTCCAGCCGCACGCGCTCGAAGTATTGGACGGTGTATTCGTTGCCATCTTCGAGCTGCCGACGGAACTCGCCGCTGAGCGGGAGGCCGTTGATCGTCGTGCCGCCCGTCGCGCGCCAGCGGGCGAGGAAGCCGCCGCCGATGCACTGGCCGGTCGCGGCGAAGCACTCCTGCGCGGGCGGTCCCGCCGAGATCTGCGCGCGCCCATCGGCCCCGACCGCAACCAGATCTTCGACGATTCGCAGCATCTCCTCGCGGCTGACGGCGCTGGCGCGGGTGCTGGTGAGTCCAAGCACGCTATAGTCATTCGCCCCTTCCTGCCAACTAACGGTGATCTTCAGTGCATGGCAACTGTCGCTGAAGAAGACGATCCACCCCGGTTGATCGCGTACGGTAATCCTCTCGCTTTTCGCATCAGAGTCGCCGCAGATATTGGCCCATCTGCCGAAGAAGAGGCTATCGCCTTCGGTCGAGGTGTACGTCACGCCGAAGGTGAGCCCTTCAGGTCGTGGGCTGGGGACGCCTGCGCCGGAGAAGCGCGCGGGGAGCCAGGTGGGGCGGTAAACTTGGCGTTCGGCGGGGGTGTGCGCGCGGATCAGCGCCCAGGCGTCGTCGGTACTGTCCGGCTCGGTGGCGGCGGCCTCACTTGGATAGCTGAGGAACAACGGCAGGCCGATGAGTAACGCCAGTAACCAGCGGGACATCGCACACCTCCATCGCAATGAACTGGTCTCTTAATTTGCTATAACGTCATCGTTGCGCGCTGGTTTCTCGTTGTGACGTATGTTGAGTTGAAGGATATGGCAAAGTGGGCGGGCATGGCCGCGCCGCCGCGCGGCGTCACGCGGGCGTAATCGGCTGGATCACGATGTATCGTGGCTTTGTGGTCAGAGTAAGGAGGGGGGCGTACTTCGGCGCGCGTCGGTTAGGGGCGGCGGGCGACGAGGTCGTCCACGCATTGCGCGGGGATGTAGACGCTGCCGAGCGGGCGACGGTGCGCGCCGCTCCCGCCGTGATAATCGGTGCCGCCGGTGGCGACGAGGCCGTGCCGCTTAGCGAGGGCGAGATAGTCGCGCTTGCGCGGCTCGTCGTAGTCGCCGTAATGGCACTCCATGCCCTGTAACCCCGCAGCGAGGAGTTGCGGCAGGAGTCCGGCGAGATCGTCCACCGAGTGCGGGTGGGCCAGCACCGGGACGCCATGCGCCGCGCGGATCAGGCGGATCGCGTCGGGCGGGGTGAGGCGGAAGCGCTCGACATAACCGGGGCGACCGCGCACAAGCCAGCGCTCGAACGCCTCGTTGAGCGAGGTGGCGTGTCCGACCTCGATCAGGGCGCGCGCCACATGTGGTCGTCCGATCGAGCCGCCGTCGGCGAAGGCGTGGACGCGCGCCAGGGCGATCGGTGCGCCCGCCGCGCCGAGCCGCGCGACCATCTCCTCGGCCCGCCCCTCGCGCGCGGTGCGAAAGCGGGCGAGCGCCGCACGCAGGGCGGCGTCCTCGGTATCCACGAAATAGCCGAGCATGTGGACCTCGCCGGCCTCGACATGCGTGCTCAGTTCGACACCGGGGACGAAGCGGAGCGCCGCCGCAACTGCGGCGGCGCTCGCTTCGGGGAGCCCCGCGATCGTGTCGTGGTCGGTCAGCGCCAGGGTCCGCAACCCCCGCTCGTCGGCCAGGGCGACCAATTGCGCGGGGGTGAGCAGACCATCGGAGGCGGTGGAGTGCGTGTGGAGATCGAGCAGACCCCCGCCCGCTCTTGCTCCGGCCCCCCGCGCCGCCTCATCGTTCATCGCCGCTCGACCACCAGCCGGATCGCGGTACGGTCGGCATCATCGATCTGGAGATCGACCAGGGAAGGGAGGCAGATCGCCTCGATGCCGGTTTCGTTCAGGTAATCGCGGGCGATCGCGACCGCCTTGATCGCCTGATTGGCCGCGCCCGCCCCGATCGACTGGACCTCGGCCCGCCCGCTCTCGCGGACGACCCCGGCGATGGCACCGGCCACGGCGCTCGGTCGTGAGCGCGACGAAACCTTCAGGATCTCGCCCCGGCTCTCGTTTGCGCCCCGGCCATACCCTGGACGGTAATCCCGCGCGGCGGTCGCCACGACGCGATCCTCGCCCTCGCTCGCCACCGCGCTCGTCGCGCCAAGCTCGGCAACGGGGGACGCCGCCGGGGCCACGGGCGATGTGATCGGCTCAGCTGGGGTCATCTCCGTCGCGGCGGCCTGCCCCGGTTCCTGCATCGTCTCGGCGTCTGGCGGGAAGCTGGATCTCTCCCCCACCTTGATGTCCCCGAGTTGGAACTTGCTGAAAAGTCGGTCCATGCTCACAGATTCCTTTCCCGGTTTACCGGCCCCCGCCGGCGCATGTATGCGATCCCTGTACCCCTCCCACCCGTATCCGCTCGGGTGGGCCAGAACCCTGTCCGGCAGCGGGACAGGTACAGATGATACCTTAACTGGTTCCTCCCGGCTGTCTCGCGCACGCTTCAATCGGCTTCTATCGGCTGCGCCGCCCATCCCTCAACGGCCCCTATCGGTCGCGCCGCTCACTCTTCGGTGCGGTCGATGCGACGGATACTGACCGCTCGACCGGACGCTCGCTCGACCTCGATCAAGACCCCGTTGAGATCGAGCGGCCCGCCCTCGGCCACGGCATAGCGGGTCGGACGTCCGGTGCGGAGGCGTTCCAGGCTCGGCACGATCGCCATGCCGATCACCGAGTTGCGCGGCCCACACATCCCCAGGTCGGTGACATAGGCGGTCCCACCAGGGAGGATCTGCGCGTCGGCGGTGGGGACGTGGGTGTGCGTGCCCACCACCGCCGCGACCCGCCCCGCGAGAAACCAGCCGAGCGCCCGCTTCTCGCTCGTCGCCTCCGCATGAAAGTCAACGATCGTCGCGCCGAATGGTGACGGCGGCGCGGCCAGCAGGCGGTCGAGCGCGGCGAACGGATCGTCGAGCGGCTCCATGAACGCACGCCCCTGCGCGTTGACGATCGTCACGCGCTCGTCGCCGACCGGCACCGTTAGCCAGCCCCGACCGGGCGTGCCCGCCGGATAGTTGAGCGGACGGACGATCGGCAGGCGGCCCCGCAACGCCTCCTCGATGTCGCGCCCGCGCCAGACGTGATTGCCGGTCGTGATCACATCGACCCCCGCCGCCACCATGTCCTCGGCGGTGGCGACGGTGATGCCGCGCCCCTCGAAGCTGTTCTCGCCGTTGGCGATCACCAGGTCGGCGCGATACTGCTTCCGCAGGGGGGGGAGCAATCGCCGGACCAGTGCGCGCCCTGGCGTGCCGATCAGATCGCCGAGGATCAGAATTCGCAGGTGCGGTGCTGCCATCGTGAGGGCTGTCCTCTCTCGCCCACTGTGGCAGGCGGAAAACAAAGAGGGCCGGCGGCAACCTGCCGCCGGCCCTCTGCCGGTCTGTGTGCCGGTCGGTGCCCCCTAGCGGGCGTAATCGACCGAGCGTGTCTCGCGGATGACCGTGACCTTGATCTGCCCCGGATACTCCAGGGTCTCCTCGATCTTCTTGGCGACATCGCGCGCCAGGCGCGTCGCGCCCAGGTCGTCGATGTTGTCCGGGCGGACGAGGACACGCACCTCGCGTCCCGCCTGGATGGCGAAAGATTTGTCCACCCCATCGAAGGAGTTGGCGACCCCTTCGAGCGCTTCCAGGCGCTGGATGTAGCGCTCCAGCATGTCCCGTCGCGCGCCCGGTCGTCCGCCGCTGATCGAGTCGGCGGTGGCGACGATGAACGCCTCGACGGTCGCGGGCTCTTCCTCGCCGTGATGGGCGGCGATCGCGTGGACGATCCGGGACGAGCGCCCGAGTCGCTTGGCGATCTCCGCGCCGATCAAGGCGTGCGGCCCCTCGACCTCGTGATCGACCGCCTTGCCGATGTCGTGCAAGAGCGCGGCGGTCTTGGCGACGCTGATATCCGCCCCCAGTTCGGCGGCGATACCGGCGGCGATGAACGAACATTCCAGGGAGTGTTGGAGGACGTTCTGCCCGTAGCTGGTGCGGTATTTCAACCGTCCGAGCAAACGGATCAACTCGGGATGCAGACCTTGTACGTTCGCTTCGTACGCGACCCGCTCTCCCTCCTCCTGCATCACCAGTTCGACTTCCTGCTGCGCCTTCAGGACCACCTCTTCGATCCGGGCCGGGTGGATGCGCCCGTCCTGGACCAATTTGCTGATCGCGCGGCGGGCGATCTCGCGCCGCACCGCATCGAAGCAGGAGACCATGATCACTTCCGGCGTGTCGTCGATGATGATATCGACGTGCGTCGCCGCTTCGAGCGCGCGGATATTCCGACCCTCGCGCCCGATGATCCGGCCCTTCATGTCATCGCTCGGCAGGGGCACGACCGAAACGGTCGACTCGGCGACGTACTCGGGGGCGCAGCGCTGGACTGCGGTAGCCAGGATCTGCATCGCCCGCCGGTTGGCTTCTTCTTTGGTTTCCTGCTCGATCTGCCGGATCTTGCGATTGGCGATCTCGCGGACTTCGGTCTCGATCTCTCCCAGGAGCATCGTCCTGGCGTCGTCGGTGGTGAGACTGGCGACCTGTTCGAGTTCGCGGCGGCGCTCATCGCGCGCCCCTTCGAGTTCGTGTCGCTGCTTGTCGCGCGCCTCTTCGAGTTCGAGGCGCACCACATCGAGTTCGCGTTCTCGTGTGGTCAGACCCTTTTCGCGGCGTTCGACACCCTCGATCTTCTTGTCGGTCGTTTCCTCGCGCTGCTGGAGCCGCCGCTCCAAGCGGGTTACCTCCGCGCGGCGATCTTTGAGTTCCGCATCGACGTCGGTGCGGATGCGTAGCGCCTCATCCTTGCCCTGGAGGATCAGTTCTTTCTGCTGGACACGCGCTTCATCAAGGGTCGTGTTCGCGTCACGCTGAGCCACCTTCATCCGCGATGCTTCCCGCGCCTGCAACCAGAAGTAGGTTGCCGCGAAAGTGAGCCCCGCCGCGATGATCATGGCCAGCGGGACCACGATGATAACGGTTGACATGTGTCCCCTTCCCTCTGCCTTCTCATTCAGTTGTTAAGGTTCATCGACGTTTGGGAGCGTTTTGGCCTGTGCGCGCCCTCATCCCGGCGTCACACCGACCGATACCACCCCGCAGCACCAATGCTCCGTCAGCTTCGATGATACCGAATCGCTGTTTAGGGTGTCAAGGAAGGGCACAGCGGGCAATACCGTCGCTGTTCGGCTATTGGTCTGTTCGCTGACCATGCGACGGTGGCGGGCTTTCGACAGCCCCGGACCGATCCGCTATACTTCGCGAACTGCCGAACGGAGAAAGGCGACGGCGAACCCGCGCGTACGCGCGCTCGCGGTTCATAAATCGAGGGTGCGGGATGGTCGGCGCGTGAGCAAGTACGTACGAGTCCTCGGCGGGGTACTCCTGACCGGATTCTTCCTCTGGCTAGCCCTGCACAATGTGGATATCGACGCCGTGAAGTCGGCGCTCCGGCACGCTTCCTACGGGTATTTACCCCCCGCCGCCCTGTGCAGCCTCGTCGGCTACGGGCTGCGTACGCAGCGCTGGGGCAACATCCTCTCCTCCACCAAGGCGATCCCGTTCGCGCGGCTCTTCCCGGTCCTGATGGCCGGCTTCGCGGCCAATAATTTGCTCCCCGCGCGGATCGGCGAGTTCGTACGCGCCTACCTGCTCGGGCGGACGGAAGAGGTGAGCCCGAGCCTCGCGCTGGCGACGATCGTCGTCGAGCGCGTCTGCGACGGCCTGACGCTGATCGCCCTGATGGCGGTGACGCTGCTCTTCTTCCCGATCCCGGTCTCCGATCCGAAGCTCCAGACGATCGAGCTCGCCGCCGCGATCATCTTCGGGCTGGCGACGGTGACGCTGCTCGCCCTGCTCTTCTTCCCGCGTCCGATCCTGGCGGTCGTGCGGGCCTGCCTGCGCCCCCTGCCGGAGCGGATCGCCGTGCGGGTCACCGGGTTGCTGGATGCGTTCATCGCCGGGCTCGATGCCCTGCGCCGTCCGGCGGCGGTGGCGCGGATCGCCGCCCTTTCGCTCCTCGTCTGGTGCTGCGAGGCCGGGGCGTTCGCGTTCGTCCTGCTCGCCTTCCCGCTCGGGTTGGCCCTCGGCGAATGGATCGCCGCCACGGCGTTCCTGCTCGTCTTCGTCAATCTCGGGATCATGATCCCCGCCGCGCCAGGCTACATCGGCACCTATCAATTCTTCGCGAAGCTGGCCCTGGGCGCGTTCGCCGTGGCGGAGGCCCCCGCGCTGGCCCTCTCGCTCGTCGCGCATGCGCTGCAATACACCCTCGTCACGACGGTGGGGCTGCTCTCGCTCTGGCGGCTCGGTTTCTCGCCGCGCGCGCTCGGTGGCATGGCGAACGCCGAGGTCGAGGCGCTGCCGAACGGGTGCGTCGCCCCCGAACCGGCGGACTGACGTGAAGTACGAAGTACGCAGTACGAAGTACGAGCATCAGCGCGGGACTACCCCCTTTATAGATGCGACAGGTTCTGTGCGCTACCCGGCTCGTGCGAGACGAGAAGTTTTGTCCGTACTTCGTACTTCGTACTTCGTACTTTTTCGCGCTTCTCGCCTACCCGGTGCGCCGTGCTGAAGAACTGGCGTCTCTGGCTCGGCCTCGCGGTCAGCGTCGGCTTCATCGCGCTCGCGCTGCGCGGGCAGGATCTGGGGCAGGTGCGGCACGCGCTCGGCGAGGCCGACTACCGCTTTTTGCCCCCCGCGCTGCTCCTCTATCTCGCCGGGGTCTGGGTCCGTGCGCTCCGCTGGCAGGCGCTGTTGTCGCCGGTACGCCGCCTCTCGGCGCGGACCATCTTCCCGGTCGTGGTGATCGGCTACATGGCGAACAACATCCTCCCCTGGCGCATCGGCGAGTTCGTGCGCGCCTACGTGCTGCGCGAGCGCGAGGGGATCGCCACGAGCGCCTCGCTGGCGACGATCGCCGTCGAGCGGATCTGCGACGGGCTGACGATGCTCGCGTTCCTCCTCTGCGCCTCCCTGTTCATCCCGCTCGACGACGAGTTGCGGCGGATCGCCTGGGGCGCGGCGACGGTCTTCGGCGTGCTCCTGCTCGTCCTGGTCGCGATCGTCGCCAGCGCTGCGCTGCGCGGGCGTTTATTGCGCCTGGTCACGCGCTCGCTGCCCGCCGCCCTCGCCGAGCGCCTCGTCGGGCTGGTCGAGAGTTTCATCGATGGCCTGCGGATCCTCCGCTCCGGGCGCGCGCTGGCGCGTGTCGCCGCCTTCTCGATCGTCGCCTGGGGGCTGGAGAGCGCAATGTACCTCACCATCGCCCCGGCCTTCCGCCTGCCACTCGGCCCGCCGGAGGCGCTGCTGACCACCGCTGTCGCCAACCTGGCGACGCTGATCCCCTCCACCCCCGGCTACATCGGTGTCTTCGAGACCGGCGTCGGGATCGTCGTCAGCGGCCTCCTCGGCTACGAGCGGGCGCTGGCGCTGAGTTACGCGATCGTCGTCCATGCGGCGCTCTACTTCCCGATCACCCTCTGGGGGCTCTACTACTGGACCCGCTCGCAGTTTTCCTTCGGGGCGGTGCGGCGGAGCAGCGAGGCAACCCCGGCGGAGCCTCTGCCAACGGGGCGCGAGATCTGACGTTCGGCGTGCGTCGGCCAATGACCGATCAATAAGGAGTGCGTACACGCAATGGATCGTCTCCAAGTTATCTTGCTGGCGCTGTTACAGGGCGTCACCGAACTCTTCCCGGTGAGCAGCCTGGGGCATACGGTGATCCTCCCCGGCATCCTCGGCTGGAACGACACCCTGCATAGCCCCACCTTCCTGCCGCTGCTGGTGATGTTGCACCTCGGCACGGCGGTCGCCCTGCTGACCTTCTTCTGGCGCGATTGGCTCCTGCTCCTGCGCGGCGGAGCGCGGGTGTTGGTGGCGGGGCGCTTCAGCCGCGATGTCGATCCGCAGGGGCACGGACGCGAATTGGCGCTGGTCATCGTGGGGACGATCCCCGCCGGGCTGATCGGCCTGCTCTTCCAGAAGTCGCTCGAACGCCTTTTCGGTGCCCCGCTGATCGCGGCGGGTTTCCTGATCGCCAACGGCGGCGTGCTGCTGCTGGCCGAACGCCTCTGGCGTCCCCGGCGCGGCAGCGCCCCGGCCTCGCTGGAGGTGCCGGCCAGCGGAGATTCGGTAGCCGACGCGGTGCCGAGCGGCGAGGTCGGCGCGTCGCTCGACGACCTCTCCTTCCCGCAGGCGGCGCTGATCGGGCTGGCGCAGGCGGGGGCGCTCTTCCCGGGCCTGTCGCGCTCCGGGCTGACGATGGTGGCCGGATTGGGGACGGGCCTGAGCCACGAGGCGGCGGCGCGCTTCTCCTTCCTGCTCGCCACGCCGCTGATCGCGGCGGCGGGGGTGTTGGAGATCCCGCAACTCCTCCACGCGGGCGGCGAGGTCTTCGCGTTGGCGCTGATCGGGGGGATCATCTCGGGGGTGGCGGCGTACCTCAGCGTGCGCTTCCTGATGCGCTACTTCGCGACGCAGCGGCTGACCCCGTTCGCGTTCTACTGCGTGGGGGCGGGCGCGATCAGCGGCGCGTACTTCCTGCTCCAGCGGGGCGGCATCCTGCCATAGGTGCCGCGTGTCACCCGCGCGTGCGGGACGGCGTATATCCGACGTTGCAGCAGCGAGTCGAGTGTGGAGGGAAGATGAAGAACGCCTATCTTATCGGCGGGGTGATCTGCGCTATTTGTGTGGTCATCGCGGCCTATTATCTGATCCCCGGCGTCGATCATGTGCTGGTGTCCGAGGATCCGCTGGGTCGCCATGTGAAGCACGCCGTCGCCTTCCTGGCGCTGGCGGTCGTGGCCCTGATCGGCGCGCGTTTCGCCGCGAATGCGGAGATGCGCCCCTAACGGCGACGTGGCGTAATCGTGCGCCGCGCGTCGTACGGAAGGAATGATGCCCCGGATGCTGCTCGCCGAGATCGAACTGTGGAAAGCGATCGTCCTGGGCGCGGTGCAGGGGGTGACGGAGTTGCTGCCGATCAGCTCCTCCGCGCACCTCGTCCTCGTCCCCTGGCTCTCCGGCTGGCCGAACCCCGGCCTGACCTTCGACGTGGCGCTGCACCTCGGCACGCTGGCGGCGGTGCTGATCTACTTCTGGCACGATCTCTGGGGGATGCTGACGGCGCTGTTGCGCGGCATCGCCACGCGCCGCCCCCTGGCCGAACCGAACTCGCGGCTGGCCCTCTACGTCATCGTCGCCTCGCTTCCCGGTGCCTTCTTCGGCGCGCTCCTCGATAGCCGGATCGAGGAGCGTTTCCACGTCGAGAATGCTTCCAGTGGGGCGCTGCTCGCCATCGCCGCCGCCCTGATCGTCATGGGCCTGCTGCTGGCCGTGGCCGAGCGCGTCGCCCTCCACCGGCGCGCGCTCGCTGACCTCGGCTGGCGCGATGCGCTCGTCGTCGGCGTGGCGCAGGCGTTTGCGCTGCTGCCGGGGGTGTCGCGCTCCGGCACGACGATCACCACCGGCCTTTTCCTCGGGATGCAGCGCGAGACCGCCGCGCGCTTCTCCTTCCTCCTCTCCGCCCCGATCACCGGCGGCGCGGCGCTGAAGAAGAGCTACGACCTGAGCAAAGGGGGCGGCCTCGCGGACGACGAGCGACTGCCGTTCCTGGTCGGCATCCTCACCGCCGGACTCGTCGGCTACGCCTGCATCGCCTGGCTGCTGCGCTACCTCCAGCGCGCCACCACGATCGTCTTCACCGTCTACCGGGTGCTGCTCGGCGTGCTCGTGATCGTGCTGGTGCTGGTGCGCGGCTGAGCCACAGCGGACCGAGAAGATGCGAGGCTCACGGGATTATGCCGAAGGCGCGTACCGCCCGCGCCTGCAGGATAATCGTCGCGCCGTGCGTGGCGCTCGCGGGCAGGAAGCGGAAGCGCCGCCCCGTTGCGGGCGCTCCGGTATCTGTCCCCGCCATCCTCGTCCCTTCCCACCGCTCCTGTATGACGCGGTGGCATCAGCGCAATTCCAGCGCGATGTCGTCGTGTTGCGCGATGATCGCGGTCAGCCAATCGAAAACGGTCGGCCCCTCACCCCGGCGGGCGAGAGCGAGTTCCGCCGCCACGAGCGCCCGATTGCTGGGATGGCAGCGCGCCAGGCGCTGTTCGAGTTGGCGCACCGTCTCGGGGTAGCCGAGGGTGCGGCGCGAGCGCGCGGCGTCGCGCCAGACGAGCGTGAATCCGCCGGGTGGGGTGCCGAAACCGCCGCGCAGGATGTCATCGAACGCATCGAGGTTGCGGCCCCACGCCGCGCCGGGAATCAGGACGCGCCCGACCTCCGCGAAGAAGCCTTCGAGGGTCGCGAAGCGTGCCCCCTCTAGTGTATAGATCGCGTCATTCGCGCTCGCCACCACCGAAACTCCACCATGATCGCGTACGTTTCATTCTACGTAACAGAGCTAGAGCAGTATCGCATCATCGTCTTTGCCTGCCCAGGCGGGAATTGTGGCGCGAGCTGCGCGGCGGCGCACCGTGCGGATGTGCGGTCATCCGTACGGCTTCGGCAGGCGATCGTCCTTGTGGGAGGGGAAGATCATGGTTCAGCGGCGGCTATCCTGGCGCAGTACGTTCCTGATCGCGGTCCTGCTCGTCGCCTTGCTCGTACCACCGCCCGCCGTGGGTGCGGCGCGAAATCGCTTCTTCGCGCAGACGGGGCACAATGTCGCCGATCCGTTCCTGCGTTTCTACGACCAGAACGGGGGCGTATCGCTCTTCGGCCTGCCCCTGACCGAGGCGTTCAACGACGGCGCGCTGACGATCCAGTATTTCGAGCGCGCCCGCATGGAATGGCACGCCGACGATCCCGCCGTGCAGCAGATCGCGCTGGGCCAGCTGGGGCGCGAGTTGACGGCGAGACGCCTCGCCGAAGCGCCCTTTCGCCCGCTCACCGTGCCGCTCGGCGGCGGCACCTTCTTCCGCGAGACCGGGCATATCCTCGGTGGCGCGTTCGCCACCTTCTGGCAGGGGGGCGGTGGTCTGGCGATCTTCGGCCTGCCGATCTCCGAGGAGTTCACCGAGACGTTGCCGGGCGCTGGCCCCCTGACGGTGCAGTACTTCGAGCGGGCGCGCTTCGAGCTGCAACCGAACGGCATTGGCGTGCGGGTCGGGCTCGGCTTGCTGGGGGCGCAGAGTTTCCGGCAGCGCGGGCTGCTCCCGGTGCTGCTCGATCCGGCCCGCGCCACCCCCGCGCCGCAGCCGCGCGCGCTGACGATCCCGGTGCTCGAATACCATGACGTCGGCTTCGGGGTCGGCACCTATCAGGTGACGTTGCCCGCGTTCAACGCGCAACTCGACTGGCTCCAGGCGAATGGCTACACCACGGTCACGCTGCAAGCGGTCTACGAGTACCTGTTCGAGGGGGGTGAACTGCCCGCAAAACCGGTCGTGCTGACCTTCGACGATGGGCGCGCGAGCCAGTGGAACGCGGTGCAGGTGCTGAATGCGCGCGGGATGACCGGGGTCTTCTTCATCCTCGGTGGCGGCAACGCGCTCAGCGACGGGCAGATCCGCCAGATCGTCGCGCAGGGGCACGAGATCGAATCGCACACCATGAGCCACCCGCAACTCAGCCGCCTCTCGGACGCGCAGTTGGCCTACGAACTGGCGCGCTCGAAGCAGAACCTGGAGGCGAAGTACGGCGTGCCGATCCGCTATCTCGCCTACCCCTACGGCGACTACGACGCGCGCGTGATCGCTGCCACGAGCGCCGCAGGCTATTCCGGCGCGATCGCGGCGTGGGGCGGCGGCTCGTGGACGCCGCAGAAGCAGTGGCAGGAACCACGCATCCTCATTAGCGGCTTCGCGACGCTCGGCGAGTTCGCGGGGCTGGTGCGGGGGGCGACCAGGTAGGGTCAGTGGGCGGAGTGGGCGAGTGAGCGAAGTAGGCGGAGCGGGCGAGTAGTCCAGTGGCGGTGAGGTTGGCAAAGATCGCGTATCTGATGGGCTAGAAGTAGAGGTTTTGCGGATAGGCGCCTGAGTCGCGCGGCGTTGATGGTGTGCAGGCACAAGCCCTGGGAAGCACGGAGTGTTGAGGCTCGTTGCTTTCCAGGAGCGCTTGCGCCTGCCGTTCCATCTGCCGTCATCGAACCGCTCGGGGACCAGTTCCGTGCGCTGATTCCCGAGCGCAGCAACACCCACCCTGTGGGCTATCACCGTCGTCGCAGCCCGAACCGGGTCGGGTTCGACACGCTTGTGCGGGTGCTCGTGCTTGGCGCGGCCTACGACAGCAGCGGAATTGCGTGTCGATGAACCACGCACAACGCTGGCCTTCACCCGCGTGTTGCGGCAGCGGCCCCGAGGCCGGTGATCCCATCCTAGCGCGGCTGGTCAGGCGGGGAGGGTGCGGAAGTAGTGGCCCTTATCGAGATCCTCGATGAGCCCCGGCTGGACCGTCCGCCACCCGAGCAGCTCGCGGGTGAGCACGCTGGATGCCGGCTGGTCGACCGCGAGGAGCATTCCCAGAAAGCCGAAGTCCTCGGCCGGGAGGGAAGCCGTCGGCAGGTGCAGGTGGCGGCCGATGACTGCGGCGATGTCGCGGACCGGCACGCCCTCGTCGGCGACCGCGTGCAGCATCGAACCCGCCGGAGCCTGCTCCAGCGCCAGGCGGAAGAGCTGTGCGGCATCGCGCCGGTGCACGGCGGGCCAGCGGCTGGACCCGTCGCCGACGTAGCCGGAGACGCCCTTGTCGCGGGCGATGCCGATCAGGCGGGCGATGAAGCCGTGGTGATCGCCTTCGCCGTGCACCGACCGGGGCAGCCCCACGACGGACGAGCGCACGCCGCGAGCTGCCATCCCGAGAGCGGCCCGGGCGTTCGCGGCCCGGGCCGCCGCAGGTCCCTCGGAAGCGAGTTCGTCGCGCTCGGTCGCCACGCACCCGGGCAGCGCGGGCGTCCCGGAGGCGATGACCAGGGGCTTGCCGGAGCCCGCGAGCGCGGCACCCATCGTCTCGATGGCGCGCGCATCGGCCTGGACCGAGGCCTCGAACTGGGTGAAGTCGTGGATGAACGCGAGGTGGATGACCCCGTCGGAGCTGACGGCACCGACGCGCAGGGTATCCAGGTCGTCCAGGTCGCCGCGGAGCACCTCGGCTCCCGTGGCGGCGAGGGCGGCGGCAGAGGCATCCGAGCGAGCGAGGCCAACGACCTGGTGGCCCGCGCCGAGGAGTTCGGGGACGACGGCGGAGCCGATCCAGCCGGATGCGCCGGTAACAAATACGCGCATGGGAAACCTCCTGACGATCACACAACTCCAGCGGACAGGGGCGTGAACAAACTGATGTCATTCACTGGCATAACCATAGCATTCGATGTCAGTCACTGTCAACAGCTGCGCGCGGCGCGATGCTCTGTGCCGCAAACATCGCGCTATCCGGCGGGCGGGCCTTTCCGCTAGAATAGGCATGGCAGATACGGGTCGGGTGTGGTGGTGCCGTAGATCTCCAACCGGCACCGGTTCACCGATTTAAATGACGCGCGGGCGCGGAACGCAGTCTCATCACTTTCGGGGGGCAGATCAGCATGGCGCGCTGGGAGTCCGACAGCCGAGGCAGGCTCGAGCAGGCCGCCCTGGCGCTCTACAGCGAGCGCGGGTTCGAACAGACCACGGTGGCGGAGATCGCCAGGCGGGCGGGGCTTACGGAGCGCACATTCTTCCGGCACTTCGCCGACAAGCGCGAGGTGTTGTTCTGGGGCGCCGGCGCGCTGCAGGAGTTCCTCGTGCTTAGTGTCACCAGCGCGCCCGAGGCCACAGCGCCGATCGCCGCGATCGCCGCAGCCCTCGAAGCCGCCGCCACCGCCGTGTTCCAGGGGTACCGCGAACACTCCCGACAGCGCCAGGCTGTCATCGCTGCGAACGCAGGGCTCCAGGAGCGCGAGTTGATCAAGCTCGCGGCACTCGCATCGGCCATCGCCGAGGCGTTGCGTCGGCGCGGTGTCGGCGACCCAACCGCCAGTCTGACTGCCGAGGCAGGTATCGCGGTCTTCAAGATCGCGTTCGAACGCTGGGTCGACGAAGACAACCAGCGCGATTTGTCGCAACTCATCCGGGAGTCGTTCGACGAACTCAAAGCCGCGATCGCGGGCAACTGAGCACCGGCAGTAGGTCGCGCGCTACGTTGTGTCGGCTGCCGGTCCGCCAGCTTTTACGGGGCACCGCTGGCAGCGCAGGCCAGCTTCTCGATCATGACCGGCGCAACACGGCAGCGCGCGACCCGAACGCCTATCCGCAGAAGCTCGAAGGGGCGCTAGCGGTTAACGCTAGCGCCCCCTCTTTTTGCCCTCACCACCGGGCGATGGCTCTCAGTGCTGCCACTGGCTACTGCCTACTATCGTGTCAGTTGCGCCCGCCGCACGGCGCTGGCGTGGGCGGCGTGCTCGAATTCGTCCGCGAGGGGCGGCAACTCGACCGGGCCGTGGCGGCGGGCGAGCGCCTGCGTCAGCAGCAGATCGGCGAACCAGGGGTTCTTGGGGAGGAGCGACCCGTGGAGGTAGCAGCCGTAGGCGTGGCGATAGCGCGCGCCGCCGCTGCCATCGCGCCCGTTGTTGCCCGCCCCCACCGTCACCCGCCCGAACGACGTGCAGCCCGCCCCCACGAACGTGAGGGCGCTGTGATTCTCGAAGCCGACGAGATCGCCATCGTCGGTGGTCAGGACGCTGTTGCCGATGAAGCGGTCCGGGCCGGCCTCGCTCGTCACGTCGAGGACGCCGATGCCGGGGAGTTCGGGGCCGTTGTGCGGGCGGTAATGGTGGCCGAAGAGTTGATAGCCGCCGCAGATCGTCAGCGCCACCGCGTCCCCCTCGATCGCGTCGCGGAGGGCCGCACCCTTGTCGCCGTTGTCGCGCCGCGCGAGGTCGGCGGCGACGGCGATCTGCTCCTTGTCCTGCCCACCCCCGAAGAAGTAGAGATCGTGGTGGCCGGGCGCAAGGCGCTCGCCGATGCCGATCTGGTCGACCTCCACCCCGATCCCGCGCCATTTCGCGCGCTGCGTCAGCGCGATGATGTTGCCGCGATCGCCGTAGATGTTCATCTCCGCGCCGTAGAGGAAGGCGATCCGCAGATCCAGCCCCGTGAATGATGTGCTCATATCGCGCCTTCCTCCTCACTTCGCGCTCTTGTGCTGCCGCTCCTGAAGGGATACGGTAGCAGGGGATGAGGGACGGGTGCAAACCGGCCCCGCCGACTTTCTGAAACCTCGGCACGCTCCCTGCGTTATCGCTGTTGGTACTTGTGAGCGGGTACCGTTGATTACTTCCAGACGGGACTATCGCTCGCTGGCGGTATGGCACGTCTGGGGGGAGAATAGTGGTAGCACTCGCTCCGCTACCACCGTTCGGAGGGCCGGGTAAGGCGACGAATCTGATTCTCGAAGGCGATTTCGGGAACAGCCTGGACCTCTCGGCGTTATAAGTAGTGAGAGCCTCGTCAGCGGGGTTCGCTAGCGCGAAGGAGCGTACCAGATGGCAGAGAAGGAACAGCGCGACGCCGTGATGTGCCAGGTGAACGACGCAGCGGCCCGCAAAGCGATCGAGGAAGTGACCCCCGAGCAGCAGGAGTGGTTCCGGCTCGCCGGATTCAGCCGCATCGAATGGCAACGCCTCGTCTACGCACGCTGGCGTCACCGCGAGGGTTTGCTGAGCGAGTATCCGCAGGGACAGGCATAGGCGTCGCGCATCGGCGGATCACCACCACGGTGATCCGCTTCGATGACCATGACAGCGACAGAGAGAGTGAACCGATGGCAGGGAATGAGCGTAGCGGCACCGATAAGCTGATCGAGAAAGCCAAAGAGGCGATCGATCGTCTTGCGGGCGTACTTGATGGGTTGATTAATGGTCCCCGTCCGACCCCGGCGCTCGTGCCGGTGCGGCAACCCTCCCCCGAAGAAATTCGTCGCCATATCCGCAGACAACGCGGGTACTAGCGGCGAGTGCTCTGGCAGAAATATCTCGCAGATAGGTATTCCGCTCATGCCAGACTGCCGCGCGGTGGCGCAGGCAAGGCGTGAAGGGAACGCCGGACCAGGCTCATTGAGAATCGCACGGCATCTGCGGTAGCGCGGCCATCTCCCAGCTACCGGCCTGCGGCGCGAAGCGCGCGATCTCGCGGTGGCCGTATTCCGCCAGCAGGGCGAGGGCGCGCGGATATTCGTAGGTGAGCTGATCGGGGCGGTGGCTGTCGCTGTTGAGGGTCATGCGGACGCCGAGTTCGTGGCAGCGGCGCACGATCCAGGGCGAGGGGAACGGATCGGGGAGACCCCGCCGCCAGCCCCCGGTGCTCAGTTCGACGATCCGCTCGCCCGCCGCCAGCGCTTGCAATGCGCCATCCACCGCCTCGCGATACCAGCCCTCGTCCTCACGGAAGAAGCGATCGTCCGCATTAAAGAGCTTCACCCCGCGATCGATATGCCCCACGATGCTGACGCCGGGATAGTCGCCGAGGGCGGCGATCAGGGTGTAGTGCTCCTCGACCAGCGCGCGGATGTCGCCGTTGTAACGCGCACGCAGGAGTTCGGCGAAGCGCGTGGCGGAATAGTCGAGCGGCCAGGGTTCCCCCGTATCGTCGATCTGCTGGAAGTGGATCGAGCCGACCGTGTAGTCGAAGCCGTGCGCCAGGACGTCCGCATTGAACGGGCGCAATGCGGGCAGCGCATCAAGCTCCAGCCCGAGCACGACCGTGATCCGGTCCCGGTAGCTGTCGCGCGCGGCCAGGACCGCCTCGCGGTAGGCGTCGAGGCGGGCGAGTGGCAGCGCGTAGGTGGCACGGAAAGGGACCGGCGCGTGGCTGGAGATGCCGATCTGCGTCAACCCCGCCGCGATCGCCGCCTCCACGACCGCCGCGACCTCCGCCTGTCCGTCGCACCAGCGGTTGTGCGTGTGGTAGTTCGCGAGCCAGCTCGGCATCTGCCCCTCCTCGGTGCTGAAATGTAGCGAAAGTACGAAGTACGAACGCCGAAGTACGAAGGATGATACCGCCAACGCCCGTCTCCTCCGCCCATTCCGGCGAGGGCGCGGCCATGCGCTGCGGCGATCGTACGCTAGTTCGTACTTCGTACCTCGGCGTTCGTACTTTTCACGTCGGTATTCCGCTGACGGCGAGGGCGGCGCGTTCCTCCTCGACATCGTAGGGGACGCGGTGTTGCTCGATCGCCCAGCCCGCCGAGTGCTGCCAAGTGAGGAGCGAGTAGGAGGCGAGCGGTCGCTCATCCTTCGGCAGCGACACCGAGGCGACATTGACGAGCGTCCCTTCATCCCAGCCGCGAATGAAGGCGTCGTGATAGTGGCCGAAGGCGATGATGCGCGCATTGGCCCCGCCATAGAGTCGCCGTAACTCTTCGGGCGGCGTCTCCAACGTCGCGGCGTGGCCGCGCAAGGGGTTGCGGATACTGGCGTGGACGATCAGGAGATCCTGACCCGAGGTGGGGGTGAGCCGCAACTGCTGCGGCAACCCCTGGAGGAGTTCGATCCGCCGCGTCCCGAGCTGCGAGACCGCCCACGGCTCCTGCTGGCGCACCAGTTCGGCGAAGGGGCCGGTCAGTTGCTCCGCGTCGCGGTCTCAGAGCAGCACATCGTGATTGCCGAGGAGGAGGGCGCACTCGGCCTGGAGGAGCAGATCGAGCGTCTCCGCCGGGCGTGCCCCGGCGGGTGAGACGAGATCCCCCGCCGCGACCCGCAACTGAACCGGGCGATGCCGATCGATCGCGGCCAGCACGGCGCGCAACGCCGCGAGGTTCCCATGTACATCGGAGAAGATCGCGACGCGAAGCATGTTTGGCGGCTCCGGGATAGGGTCGAGGTGAGAGAATAGTAGCCAGTAGTCAGTGGTCAGAACGGTTTGCTGTCGGCGCTATATTCAGCACTCCTCCGCCACTGACTACTGACCACTGATCACTGACTACTCGCCCCTACTTCATTGCCTGGATAATCGCGTCGGCCATCTTGTCGGTGCCAACGGAAGTTGGATCGTCGCGGTTGGGCTTGAGGTCGTAGGTCACGTCCTTGCCCTCGGCGATCACGGCGGCGGCGGCGGCCTCGACCCGCTCGGCGGCCTCGATCTCGCCGAGGTGGCGCAGCATCAGCGCGCCGGTGAGGATCTCGGCGGTCGGGTTGGCGACGTTCATCCCCGCGTACTTCGGTGCGGAGCCGTGGATCGGCTCGAAGACCGCGCCGTCCGCGCCGATGTTCGCGCCGGGGGCCACGCCGAGGCCGCCGATCATGCCGGAGCAGAGGTCCGAGAGGATGTCGCCATAGAGGTTCGGCATCACGAGCACGTCGTAGAGATCGGGCTTCTGGACGAGTTGCATGCACATGTTGTCCACGATGCGATCGTTGAACTCGATATCCGGGTACTCCTTGGCGACTTCCTGCGCGACGTGGAGGAAGAGGCCATCGGTGTACTTCATGATGTTGGCCTTGTGGACCGCCGTCACGAGGTGGCGCTTGTTCTGGCGCGCGTACTCGAAGGCGAACTTGACGATCCGGCGGCAGCCCTCGGGGGTGATCATCTTGATCGTGATCGCCGCGTCCGCAGCCACCTGCTTGACGCTATCGGCATTGATCGCCTTGATCACGCGCGCCGCCTCGGGGGTGTTGGTGTCGAACTCGACGCCCGCATAGGTATCTTCGAGGTTCTCGCGGACGATGATCAGGTCGACGTTATCGAAGTTGGCGCGGACCCCCTTGTAGGTCTTGGCCGGGCGGAGATTGGCGTAGAGATTCAGCGCCTGCCGCAGCCCCACATTGACCGAGCGGAAACCGGTGCCGATCGGGGTGGTGGTGGGGCCTTTGATGCCGACCTTGTTGCGGCGGACCGACTCGACGGTCGCCTCTGGCAGGGTGTTGCCCTGCTTCTCCTGGGCGACCATGCCGAGATCCTGGTAGTCCCAGACGAACTCGACACCGGTCGCTTCCACCACCCGGCGCATCGCCTCGACGACATCGGGGCCGATGCCATCACCCGGCATCAGCGTGACGTTGTAAGCCATCGCGTGAACCCTCCCAAACTCTGCGGTGTCGCCGGACCGCCCCGCCGCTGGGGCAACACACCCGGCACGCGCGCCGCCATTGTATGTCACCGGGCGGCGGACGGGAAGGGCGACCCTTCGGGAAATGCCACGGTGGCGCCAGCGCGGTCCTCGGCACCGAGGATCTCGGCGATGATCGCTACTGTGTGAACGAGCGTGGTGTGGCGCGATCAATGCCCCTCGGGCGAATGATCGGACACAGCGAGCGGTGGGGGCCGCGCGCCGCGTTTCCGTCTGCTCGATCGTCCTCCTCGGCACATCCACCGCCAGCGACGTGCCCGCATCGACGCCCGGCGTGGACGCGATCGCCCAACTGGCGGCGCGCGGGATCCTCAAGGGGTATGGGGATGGCACCTTCGGCCCGACCGATCGGGTGCTGCACATCCAGGTCATCTCCTTCATCACGCGCGGCATGGTCCAGGCCGGGTACTGGCAGGCCGTGACCGTGGACGACCCGACACCGTATCCGAATGTGCCGCTCGCATCCGGGCACCGGCTCGATCTGCTGACGTATACCAAGTACGCCGGGGCGCTCCCCGACCGCGCGCTCGGGCAGGCGCTGAATAGCTTCTTCAGCAGCAATCGCGTCCCCTAGCGTCAGCTAGCCAATCCCTACGGGACGATGATGCGGGGCGGACCAAGTGGTCCGCCCCGCATCGCGCGGCCACGATCGATCGGACAATCTTCGTCTGGGAGCATGCCGCGTGTCGCACGCGGCATGCTCCCAGCAGGCGGCGCTCCGACTCTTCGACGCCCAGACCTGGACCATATTGCCACCCGTTGAATGCGTGGCGCTGCTGCCCTTGACCTCTGCCGCAGGTGGTATACTGAAAAAGCGCGAAGATGAGAGGACAGAGTCAGCGCCTTCGTGTACCTCTGGCAGTTCGGTGAACCGGGGCTCCCGGCCCGTACTCACCCGGCCTGTGCGCCGCCCCGAGCGTGCTGGCCTCGCGAGGCAGGGTCGCGCCCAGCGCGCGGCGGCGTTCTCCACCGCACGAGTGACATCCCCCCGTTCAGTTGAACCCTTCCGCGCGCCTGGCACGCCGTCCATCGATGGGCGGACGCGCTCAGCTATCTCGCCCGTGCGAATACGCATTGGCCGATCCGCTGTCATTCCGGGCGTCCAGGCCGTGCATCCCCTCCCAACGACGATAGTGGCGACGAAGGAGCAATGACTCGATGACTTCATCTACATCTATCCCGACCGAGGCCCGCACCGTCGGCCAACTGCGCGCCAGCGGTTATAAGGTGCTGCCGATCCGCGAAGAGTTGCGGCGCAATCTGATCGAGAAGATCCGCGCCGGCGAGAGCGCTTTCCCCGGTATCTACGGCTACGAGGACACGGTGCTGCCGCAGATCGAGAATGCGATCCTGGCGGGGCAGGACATGATCTTCCTCGGCGAGCGCGGGCAGGCGAAGACGCGCATCTCCCGCAGCCTGATCAATCTACTCGACGAGGTGGTGCCGATCATCGCCGGCTCGGAGATCAACGACGATCCGCTGCATCCGATCTCGCGGATGGCGCACGATCTCCTGGCCGAACACGGCGAGGACGCGCCGATCACCTGGCTGCCGCGCGAGCGCCGTTACGGCGAGAAGCTGGCGACCCCCGATACGACCATCTCCGACCTGATCGGCGAAGTGGACCCGATCAAGGTCGCGGAGGGGCGCTACCTCTCCGACGAATTGACTTTGCACTACGGCCTGATCCCGCGCACCAATCGCGGGATCTTCTGCCTCAACGAGCTCCCGGACCTCGCGGAGCGGATCCAGGTCGGCCTCCTCAACATCATGGAGGAGCGCGATATCCAGGTGCGCGGCTACAAGATTCAGTTGCCGCTCGATATCTACGTGGTCGCCTCGGCCAACCCCGAGGACTACACCAATCGCGGGCGGATCATCACGCCGCTGAAGGATCGGTACGGCTCCCAGATTCGCACGCACTACCCGAAGACGATCGAGCAGGAGATCGAGATCATCGAGCAGGAGAGCGCGCGCTTCGAGACGGCGGGCTACAACGTCGCCGTGCCGCGCTTCATGAAGGAGATCGTGGCGGAGATCACCCACCTGGCGCGGCGCAGCGGCGACATCAACCAGCGCTCCGGCGTCAGCGTGCGCCTCTCGATCGCCAACTACGAGAATTTGGTGGCGAACGCATTGAAGCGCGCTATCAAGACCAATGAGAAAGAGGCGACCCCGCGCATCAGCGATCTCCCGGCCCTGATCTCCTCCACGATGGGGAAGATCGAGCTGGAGTCGGTCGGCGACAGTCGCGAGGACAAGGTGGTGGAGAAGCTGCTCCAGCACGCGGTCGCCAACACCTTCACCCGCTACTTCAACGTGGCCGACTTCGATGAGGTGGTCCGTACCTTCGAGAGCGGGCGGAAGATGGAAACCTCGCCGCTGACCCCGTCGATGGACTATGTGATGGCCTCGTCGCAGAGCCAGGAGATGAAGGCGGCGCTGGCGAAGATCGGCGCGCAGGGGAACCCGGCGATCGTCGCCTCCGGCGTCGAATTCGTCCTCGAAGGGTTGCACCTCAACCGTCGCCTCAACAAGGACCGCACCGCCGGCAGCACCCGCTACCGCCGCTAACGCCGGGAACGGGGGACGGAATAGGAGGCACAGAGACACAGAGAGGGAACGGGAGGAAAATTAATCGAACTTCTCTCTTTCGTTCTCTGCGATTCTGTGTCTCCTGTTCTCGTCCTTCTCCCTTGTCAATGCCACTCTGTCGGAAAGCAAGGTGACGCGATGGTGTTCCGCTACATATATGGCCGTTGGGATGGCTCGCAGCAGGTTCTCCCGTTCGATGCCGACGAATTGATGGAAGCGCTGTCGGACGACCTGATCGCCGATGGCGATCTGGCGAACGCGCTGCGCCGGATGATGCGGAACGGCGATCAGGGCAAGCTCGACGGGCGGATGCCCGGCATGCAGCAGCTGCTCGATCGGTTGCAGCAGCAGCGGCAGCAGCAGCTCTCGCAGCACAACATGGACGCCGTGATGGACGACATCGCGGCGCAACTCGCAGCGATCAAGGAGCAAGAGCGCTCCGGGATCGATCGCCGTCTCGATGACTCGCGTCGTCGCCTCGATGGCCCGCAAGAAGGTGGGCAGGACCAGGGGCAGCAGGGCCAGGGCGAGGGCGGCGAAGGTGACGAGGGCGACCCCGACGGCCAACGCGCGCAGGCGGGGGCCGAGGGCCAGGCTGGCGAAGGCCAGCAGGGTGCCGAGGGCGGCGAGCAGCAAGGCGGGCCACAGGGGCAGCGTGGGCAGTCCTCCCCTGGTCAAGGTTCTCAGCGCGCCCGACAGGGCGGACAGCAAGGCGGCCAGTCAGGGCCGGGGAGCCAGGGTGAGCAGGCCGGCCAGAGCCAGGAGGGTGGCGAGGCCGGGGGCGAGCTCGACCCCGAGACGCTCCAGAATCTGCATAAGATGCTGGAGGAGCGCGCCGCACGCAAGCAGGAGTTCCTCGAAAACCTGCCGGAGGATACCGCCGGGCAGATCGCCCAGTTGCGCGATTACGAGTTCATGGACCCGGGGGCGCGCGAGCAATTCCAGCAGTTGCTGGCCCAGTTACAGCAACAGGTGATGCAGTCCTACTTCCAGGGGATGCAGCAGGGGATCCAGAACATGTCCCCGGAAGACCTCAATGGGGTCCGCGACATGGTCAAAGATCTCAATGAGATGCTGGAGAAGAAGGCGAACGGCCAGCCCGACGGCTTCCAGGATTTCATGGACAAGCACGGGCAGTTCTTCCCCGGCGTGGAAAACCTGGACCAGTTGATGCAGCAGATGCAGCGTCAGCAATCGGCGATGCAGTCATTGTTGGATAGCATGTCGCCCGAGCAGCGCCAGCAGTTGCAGGCGACGATGGATCAGTTGTTGCAGGACGATCGCCTGCGCTGGGATCTGGCGAAGCTCTCGCAGAACCTCAATCGCCTGATGCCGAGCGAGGCGGAGTCGTATCCCTTCCAGGGGGACGACCCGATCTCGCTGCAAGAGGCGATGCGGGTGATGCAGAACCTGCAAGGGCTTGATGATCTGGAGCGCCAGTTGCGCCAGGCGCAGCATGGCGGGGCCGACAAGATCGACGCCGACATGGTCGAGCAGCTGATGGGCAACGAGTCGGCGGAGGACGTGCGGCGCCTCCAGAACCTGACGAAGCTGCTGGAAGATGCGGGCTACGTCGAGCGTAAGGGGCGCAAACTCGAAGTCACCCCGCGCGGGATGCGGAAGATCGGCCAGAACGCGCTGACCGATATCTTCTCGCATCTGAAGAAGGACCGCCTCGGCAATCACGTGATGGAGCGGCGCGGCACGGGCGGCGACCGCACCGACGAGACGAAGGAATACGAGTTCGGCGATCCCTTCCTGCTCGATCTGCGGACCACGCTGATGAATTCGGTGCGGCGCGAAGGTATAGGGAGCCCGCTGCACCTGACGCCGGACGACTTCGAGGTCTACCGGACCGAGTTGCAGACGCAGACCTCGACCGTGCTGATGGTGGATATGAGCCGCTCGATGCTGCTGCGGAACTGCTTCTTCGCCGCGAAGAAGGTGGCGCTGGCGCTCGATAGCCTGATTCGCGGGCAGTTCCCGCGCGACACGTTGCATGTCGTCGGCTTCTCGTTCATGGCGCGCGAGTTGAAGCCGGGGGCCTTGCCGCAACTCGTCTGGGATGAGTACGAGTACGGCACGAACATGCAGCACGGCTTCCTGCTGGCGCGGCAGCTGCTGGCGCGGGAGCGGAGCGTCAACAAGCAGATCATCATGATCACCGATGGCGAGCCGACCGCGCACTGGCCGGTGGGCGCGTCGCAGCCGGAGTTCAACTATCCGCCCACCTACGAGACGATCCAGGAGACGTTGAAGGAGGTCGTGCGCTGCACGCGCGACAACATCGTGATTAACACCTTCATGCTGGAACGTGGCTACCAGCTCGAAGACTTCATCAATCAGGTGACGCAACTCAACGGCGGGCGGGCCTTCTTCGCCGAGCCGGAAGCGCTCGGCGAGTACGTGCTGGTCGATTACGTCGATCACAAGCGCACCACGAAGCGCGTTCGCTGAGCACAGCAGCACTATTAGCAGCGATGAGGGGTGCCCCCGACCGACAAGGTCGGGGGCACCCCTCGCTCGCGAGCACTACCACGTTCAGCGGCGCGAGCCGGGTAAGGGGCGATGTTAATTTGCGGCTGTTGCTGTGAAGCTATTGGCCTGCTCGCTGTCCCAATCCGTACATGAAGTACGTCGTCGTCTCATGGACCGTGACATCCAGCCCGGCCCGCGCGCAGCGCTCTTGTAGCGCATCGGGGACGAAGAAGTTCTTGACGATCTGGTATTCGCGCCCGTCGTTGAGGCGGCGGGTCATCGTCTGCGCGTCGGCCTCCGGGAGGCGCTGGTCGGCGGCGGTGCCGCTCGGCTCGCGGCGTCCATCCAAAAAGAAAACCTTGCCGCCCGGCTTCAGCGCTGCGGCGACGGTCTTCAAGAACTCGTCCAGCCGTTCGAGCGGGACGTGCGAGATCCAAAAACCGAAGCAGACCGCATCATAGGCGCGGTCGGGCTGCCAGGCGAAGATATCGCCGACCTGATAGGTCACGCGCGCGCCACCCTGCCCGGCCAGCTTCGCGCGGTTGATCGCGATCATCTCCGACGAGGCGTCGAACGCGACGACGCTGTCGGCGGTGCGGACGAGGCGCTCGGTCCAGATGCCGGTGCCGGGCGCGAATTCCAGCACGTCGCCGGTGACATGCAGCGCATCCAGCGCCGCGAAGACCTCCGCCGCCTCGCCGTGCCAGCGATCGTTCGCCGTCGCGCCGTGGTCGTAGCGCCCCCGGCGATAGAACCACTCGTCGTATTCGGCGGCGCGGGCGCGGTAATAGTCGCGCATGTCGTCCAACACCGTGGCTGGTACGGTCTTGCTCATTGTATCCCCTCCTACTTACTCCTTGTCCGTGCTAGCCAATCGTGTATGACGGCGAAGAACGTTTCGGGTTCCTCGGCATACGGCAAATGGCCGCTCCGTTCAAAGACGACCAATTCCGCTTGGTCGATGTTGGCGTGCATGATTGTTGCCTGTGACGGGGGACAGATGAAATCATCGCGACCGACCAGGATCAGGGTTGGTACACCGATTTCGCCCAGGCGTGTGGTGACGTCGTACCCCGACAACAGTTGGTTGGAGCGTGCCCCGGCCGCCCCGCTGACTATGATGTTCTCGTATAACCGAGGATGGTGCTCAGGGTCAAAAGTGTGGAAGTACAGCGGCATGATGAGGTTCAGCGCGTGCCGCATCTCGTTGTCGTCGGCGGCATTGGGGGTCTGAAAGACGGCCATCATCTCCGCATTCGCGCCCTTACGGCGCACATTCGCGATGATCTCCGGGCCGTAATTGAAAGCGGGTGCTGTACCAAGCAGGATTAAGCGACTCAACCGCTCGGGATAGCGTAGCGCATACTCAAGCGCGATGAAGCCACCATAGGAGCTACCCATCACGGCCACACGATCGAGGCCGAGAGCGGAGCGCAGCGTATCGGCGTCGGCACAGAATTGATCGAAGGTGAGCGTTTCGAGGGCCGGGCGACCGGAACGCCCGTTGCCACGGTGGTCGTAATAGATCAGGCGCAATACATCGCCGAGCGGGTCGAGCCACGGGTGCAGATACGTGTGATCCACGCCCAATCCGCCGTGCATGACCAGGCATGGCAGGCCCGAGCCAGCTTCGACGTAATACAGCTCCGTGCCGTTCGCGGGTATAATGGGCAAGATCTTCCCTAACCGTCACAGCCAAAGTTTCAGTTGTCGCAAGTGCCTCGCCGCCTCTTCTTCTCTCCTCATCCCTTCGTCAGCGTGCGGCGTCGATCGCCTCCACCGCCGCCGGGTTCTCCAGTGCGGTGATGTCGCCGAGCGGCAGGCCGAGGTAGCGGGCGCGGATCACGCGGCGCATCACCTTGGCGTTGCGCGTCCGCGGCAGGTCGGCGACGAAGCGCAGCGCCGCCGGCTTCAGCGCCTTGCCGAGTTCGCCGACGATCCGCGCCGCGATCCCCGCGCGGGTCGCCTCATCCGGCGTCTGCCCCGCGCGCAGGACGATGAAGACGACGATCACGTCGCCCTTCACCGGGTGCGGCACGCCGATCGCCGCCGCCTCCCGCACGGCGGGGTGCCCCACCGCCGCCGATTCCACCTCCGCCGGGCCGACCCGCTTGCCCGCCACCTTGATCGTGTCGTCCGAGCGCCCGAGGATGTACCAGAAGCCGTCGGCGTCGATCCGCGCGAAGTCGCCGTGGACCCAGCGGTCGGGGAAGCGCGACCAGTACGTCGCCAGGTAGCGGTCCGGGTCGCGCCAGAAGCCGCGCGTCATCCCCGGCCAGGCCCCGCGCAGCACCAGCTCGCCGACCGCATCGCGCACCGGCTCGCCCTGCTCGTCCACCACCTCCACCGCCATCCCCGGCACCGGGGCCGCGAAGCAGGTCGGCTTGAGGGGGAGGATGGTGAAGGAGGAGAGGATGCCGCCGGCGATCTCGGTGCCGCCGGAGTAGTTGATGATCGGGCAGCGCCCGCCGCC
>JAABUH010000337.1_pt1 | contig 70848 bp, 62 predicted proteins | sample 5559121 | NCBI WGS metagenome assembly JAABUH01 (sample SAMN10711871, study PRJNA513364) | rock metagenome | isolation source: Antarctica rocks | place: Antarctica: Victoria Land, Battleship Promontory nord | collected 2015-12-28 | reverse complement strand
AGGTTCCTAACCTTTCGTCCCAAACCGAAAAAAAAAATTTCTCTCTCGGTATCACTGTGTTCGAATCGCACTACAGTAAACCATCCGAGCAACACCAATGCATTCATTGCATTCCTACATATCTCCCACGTCCTAGCCAAAAAGTTCAAGCGCGGTAATAAACTACCGATATTGCAAGCCATCGAAAACCCAGAGCTACGATCCGTGTCTGTCTGGCATTTGGGTTTGAAGCGAGTGTGAGGGCGCTGATATGGTTTACAGGAAATCTTGAAGGGGGGACAACAAGGGTTGGGGTGGAGTGGATTGGGTATTGGGTATTGGGTGTGAGTGTTGTGGGTTAAGAAAGACTGCGGCTGGCTGTGTGATTCCTTTTTCTCCGTTTTTTTGCGATACAGGGGGGTAAATCGGCAGGCTCCCCGTTGATGCTCGCCACCCCCTTCGAGGTTCCATATATATCGACCAAGTGCCGCGTCAGCATTTCTGCTCTGCTACCTACTCGACCAAAAAAAAACTCCCTCTTCCCGCACGCACGCACCCCTTTTTCGCACATCCAACCCTTTTACCCCCCCCCCCCCCCCCCCCCCAGCGTTTCCAGTCGATTGTTGAGCAGAGCTTTAACCCCGGCCTATCCAGCCTACCAAATCACATCCAGACGGCCTTTGCTACCGTCGCATTCCCTCATCTCGTTCCCCTTGAGAGAAAGCCCCGATGTTTTTGTTTCAAAGTTCCTGTTCCGGACGGAGGAGCAAGAGGGAAGAGGCGAGAGGGTTTATGAAGATGGGGCATTACTCGTTACAGCAAGTCATCGTCATCGTACCGCCCACAGAGCAGATGAAAAGCAGGGATGTTCTCGGGATTTCCATAGCTGCCCACACAGCATTGGTCCCCCGCCAGCACATTCAACGCTTCGAAAATCCAAAGTTTCACGCGATCTTTTACGGGCGCGGGTGAGCCTATACTGAGGATTTCCGACTCCGCCCCTCTGTTCCTGGTTTGAGAAAGCGCTACAACGGGTGTGGCGATTCGCCAACTACCCTGGTAGATCAAAGTGCCAGCTCTGCAGGACTGCCTGAGAGATGGCCAGGAAAATGTCGAGCGGACACAGATGAGGCACCTCAGCATGCAGGCTGTGAGGGTTACTCTCGGCAACGAGTGGAGGGGAGAGCTGGAATAGTCGTTCAAGTAGAAAGACTTGGGAATCTTTTTTTTTTTTGATTCTCTTGGCCGCTTATGGAGTAGTTTGATCTTATCGGTTTGCATTTGTTCGTGTATTGACTTTCACGAGCGGTTTCTTAAATCAAAAAGAACCGACGCCGACTACTGATCGAGCGGTGGAAACCTGACAGCGTCGCTGCGGCCTCCTATCGTTCTAAATCTCTCATTGGTGTTTGGTATGTATTGCCGTGTTATTCCATCACCATCGCTTCCACTCTTTTCCTATTCTCTTATCGGCTGAATCCCAGCTTGCGAACGGTTATGCAAGGTCAGTTTAACTAACCTGCTCGGATCTTAGCTGTTCATTGCTCGACGCGTTGCTGATCTGGGGCTTCGCATACAGGGTGTCTTCTTGCGCTTTCCCTGCTCTTCTTTTTGGGACTTTGGCTCCGCGCTGTGAGCAGGGCGCTTTCCCTTGCCTTGTGAATGGGGCTTCGTAGGGTCAGCTGTGGGTGAGGGAATGGGGGCATTTGGGTGTTGTGGAAGTTGCTACCGGTAGGTACGTTGGAATGGGTTGAAGGGGTGTCGTTGTTTGCCTCTTTTTCTCTTTTCCTTTCTTCTAGTTATTGCTCTAGATCGAATATATTTTAGGCAGCGCCAGAGCCTTAAGGTCTCCTTCTTCAAGCATCTGCTCCATTTCGGATAAGCGACATAAGCAGTTTTTACCCGAGCACAGAGCAGGCCATTTCTCCATCTGTGAATTGAGTAAGTGGACCAAAGACCGAAATGGATTCCGTCTTCTCTACCTCTTTTCTTTCTTTCTTCTAAGTCGAGCATATATCTACACCACCCTCTTAGGCTTCATTACCACAACCGTCTTAGCCGTCTCAAGCGTTTAGTCATCAGACGCTCACAAATTCATCTCCTGCAGAATTGCGCACATAGGTTGGCACTGGAACATACGTAACCTGCTGCTGCTCCGTATCGAGGATGGTTATAGGCTTTTGGGTATGGGGTTGGGGGAAAGGGGGAATGGCGATAGTTTAGGCGTGGGGTGAAGGGGGTTTATGTGATAAGCTTCTCTAAGGTAACAAGCAGATTTAGCAGTTCGTGTGAGGGTTGCGACACCTCCTCCTGCTATGTCACTTAGCTTCGAAAAGATTTGATCGGTGCGATTTTTGTATAACCGCCATTGTTATTCTGCTCGTCGTCATTCGTATCATTGAAGGGTTATGGAGATCTTGCAGAGAATGTCGAGGAGGGGGGATGTTAGTACGATGCTTAGGCTTTCGGCTTCTTCGATTGACGGATCCTGGCTTTCTTGTGGATGCGCTGTATAGCTGGTGGGTTTGTCTTGGATTTCGTTGGTCGTTCGTTGAGAAAGACTGTTTCTAAAAGAAATCTGGAACCACTTCTAAGCATCAGATAAGAACGCGAGCAATTTTGACCCTTGGAAAAAGACAGTTTGAAAAGAACGTCCGCTTCTCGCGGAAGAGAATGGTGGGGAGGGATTGGATTGGGTTCGGAGAATAGGAGGTTGTGTGCGAACATTAATCCACCACTTCCGCAGTGGAAAAATGCCCCGGATCTTCTTATTCCAACTTTTTCTTTTTACGTCTTAAACCAAAAAAATCTCGTGAGTTCTATATGGACGCATTTCTCGAACGCTCAAAATACCTAACCTGAAATGCTCCGGTCTAATGACGTTGTAAATGCTTGCCCTGATAACGAAAAGGGAATGTAACGGTGGTATATGCGTAAAAAAGGGGGGAAATGATTGCAAGCGATGAGGTCCTAGATCGTGAGGTGTCTAAATGCCATCTCTTCTATCGCCGCATCGTTATGTTCGCCAGGCCTCTCATGAATACTCTTGATGCGCGCTAGGCCTCGCGTTACCGGTCCGCGACCGGCTCCACCCACGGCGCCACCGCCAGCTTCGCATCCCCCTCGGCCATCACCGGCTGCCCATCGGCGTCCTCGACGCGCTGCTCGACATATGTCCTCACGGCAATCCCATGCAGCGGCAACCCGAGCTCGAAATCAAAGCTCTCGCTGTCGCTCCTGCCGGGGCGGATGACGCTGGTCAAGCCGTTGCCTTGGCTGCCGGTGGCGTCCTTGCGGGCGCCGCTGTCGTTCATGCGCGTGAAGCCCTTGGAGCGCAGAGTGTGGCGGCCGGAGCTGCCGGTGTTGACGGAGTCGGTGGTGCGGTTGTTGTAGGCGGTGCGGAAGCGGGCGGCCTTGTCGGTGACTTTGGTGAAGAGGGGGCGCATTGAGGGGAGATTGGCGGAGACGACGCCGATCGTGACTTCGGCGGTGGACCAGAGGCCGGGGCTTACGTTGGACCCTGGGGAAGGGGGTTGTTACAATTGGTGGGAATGGTTTGGGGATTGGAGGATGGAGCTTACATGTAATGTCCTTGGGGTTGATGGCTTTTAGGGAGGAAAGTCGGCAGATGCTTATGATGCAGACGCTGGAAAGAGTTGTCAGTTTTTGTACACTTCTTGGCATGGTTTTCATGCACCTAAGTGCTAAGGTATGAGACTTACAGTCCACCAAGAAGGAAAACAAGGATGATCCCTATCCTGCGACTTCTATCGACTTTTAATCTCCACACGATAGGAATTGGCTGAATCAGTACAATGACATCGCCTATAAGGCCCAAAGTCGCAGTTGCAAGATACAACTCATTTCTGTCTATACAGTGGCTCGTCGCGGTGGGCATCCAAAAGCTATCGACGGGGAAGCACTGCAGGACGAAACCGACGAAGCCGGCGATGAAGCATGCGATGAAGAATGCGCCGACGGCCCATATCGACCAGCGGAAGTGTCTGTTGGGGAAGAGTCGCCAGTAGAAGAGAAGGATTCCGATTTTGATGAGGGTTGAAGATACCATCCATGTGAGTAAGAGCGTGAATAGGCACTAGTTGATCGTATAAGATGAGAGCCTTCGGGTAGATTGATATGGTCACTCACAACCAGATACTTTTCCGGGTCATCCTTGGGTAGTGTGGCGGCGTGTAACCCAAATCCATATCGCAGACCTAATTGAGTGAGTATACTGAGCACGCAGTCTTCGTCGCGAGAAGTCGATGGTACATACCAACATAATTGCTTATGCAAGGAATGGTCGCAAAGAACTAAGGGAACCATGAGCTTCTTTGCCTATAGATCAATCCAAGCTCGGAGAAGATCAGAAGGCGTCGTCGATATCTTACCAGGCCAGCGGCTATCGTATAATCATCCCACCAGACCTTTGCTCCCGAGACTCGGCGTGCATACAGTCGGAGACCAAAGGAGACATACGCCAAGATCAACACCAGGGTCGTAATGGCGATGATCAAATTTTGGTTGTAAGACAGACCATCGGGAGAGGTCATGTTGAAGAAAATGGAGAAGCTGCAGTACCCATTGATTTACAACACCGGTAGGATCAAAGGTTCGTCAGAACAGAGTTGCGTTGTGCATAAGTTTGAATGGGGAGATTGAAGAAGAGTTGGAACTGGTAGGGTTCGGCTTATCTACACTAAGGATCAATAATATGCCACAATATATTAAAACCAAAGGAATATAGACTTTGGAGATTACCTCTCAACCACAATCGCCTCTGCTTTTATTCCCTTCGATACTGGTAACAACGGTTGTTCGAGAAGTCGAGGTTGCATCCAGCAGATCTTCAAAGCCAATTACGCCAGAGTGTCTTTACTGACAGTTTCCCTGGCGGCACAGTCACGATTTGAAAGATCTTCCTCCGTTCTTCTTTCGGTGCGGGCCGATTCTGCCGAAGGGGAGGGAGGCGCAACCTGTTAGTAAGAAGCGTAGAGTAAGTGTGTTGATTTCGAGGTTCTTAGGGGGTTGAAAGTAATAATTGCGAGCTGTTCCAAAAGCCACTCCCACCACTATAGACAATAGATTGGATTCCCAGGGTTACACCAACACATGGGGGTCCTGCTTCTAGGGCTATGCAGGTTGATGGTTATTGAACGCGGATCAAGCCCCCACGTGCTTGTCTTGATCCTTCAACACGCTGTGTGTGAGAGATCTCCAACAAGCTCTGTGGTGAGGCACGACGGGCACAAGTGCGGACTGTGGAAGGAGCGATCTTCTCTGCTCATAGTCAAGCCTGCTTCGGTGTGCCCACTCTTTAGACATATTCGATACTCGTAGTATGCTTTAGTTCTGCATGCAGCATAGCAGCGGTAGTGGTAGTGGTGATGGTGATTACCCGTCTCCCCTCCGTCAGCCAAAGGAAATGTATGTAGGAAGTTGTGGTCTGTGGAAGTGGTTGGTTTTCTCGACGTGGATGGCTTCTTACATCGTTCCGCCCGCCCAAGCCGATGCATGCATTAGCCATTCCTGGCCTATTAAGGTAAACCCAACCTTGAAGCGTGCCTTAGCAGCGTACTATCAGGGCTACATACAACACGGACAAGTATGTCAGACACCGACTACTATGTAATCCTAGTATATCAAGATAAAGCATTCTTTTTCAATCTCTTGACGTAGAATTCATGCGTGCGCGTATTCGCGCTACGCCGCCTGTATGTAGTAATTTATCTAGTTATGTATTATTCTCAGCGGAACCCCCCAATGTTTTCGCATCCTATCTAGTTTAATTAAAGGGTATGCTTCGTACGCGACAACCACTACTTTGCTACAAGATACTGTGGAATCACATCAAAGTTTCCCCTTTACACCTCGCGACGATTTCTCCATCCATTTCCTTGTGTGGGCTTGCCACTTCTTTGAAACAACCAACCCCCCACGCTCAGACTTTCCACTCGTCTCGTTTTGCGCTTTGCTTTCCGCTGCTTGATACTCTTGTCGCCATCCACTCAACCAGTCTGCAGCGACGGCTGCGCATTTTTCTGGTGCCTCGAGGGTAAGCAGATGCCCTAGATCACTGAGAATCAACCTTTCAACCTTCGCTTCTTTTGCACCGCCACTACCACCAACTCCAATACCCGTCAGTTTCATCATCTCGTCTTGCATTCCAGATGTGGACGTGGGGCTTGCTTTTGAAAAGATATATAATACATTAGGACGTAAGAAAGGAAGAGTCGAAAGAGTGATGCTTGGCTCTGCTCGATAGAAAGGATGAGTCGACAACAGCTTGGCGTCAACATCGGGATAGCGTTCACGATCCTGTTTAACACCATCCAGAGGCAGAAGATCAAAATATGGACGAATATAAGTCCATGACTCTTGATGCTTGGAGGTTGTGAGGGTCACAGCGCCGTCGGGGAGAGATGGGGTAGGTGGGTAAAGGGCCGTCGGAGTCGATCGAAGGCCATATTTGAGCCATAGACGGAGTACACGCGGGTCCCACGTGCTGTGAAGCTTCGATCTGCGGTAGGCGGCTTCCGCTACGGCACGTGAAGGCCATAGATCTTGACGTTGATCTGAATGGAAAGCATAAACGATTCCCTGATCGACGGAAGATTGAATAATCGGCTCAAAGAGAATGAGAGTAGAGAGGAGCCGCGGGTGTATGATGGACAAATTTACCCTACATTGTAGTCAAATACTGTTCTGGATTATTTTCCCAGTCGACCACCCTACAGTGAAGTGCAGCCCATGCTGTGGCCTATACCCACAATAGGTCGAGGCATTTGGTCACGAAATTGATTGATTATGAACAGTAAATCTCGGGCGTGATCTGCCCACGATGCTAATTTGAACGTTAGTATCTGTAATTCTGTAACGCAAGGGCTATGCCCACGGTCGTCGCCTTGAATATCCTCATTTAAGACTCCACTAGCTCCTTGGTGGGACATATCAGTAATCCAGATTCCTCGGATCCTGATATGGTTCCTTTTCAATTGTATGAGAAGATCATCCATAAGGGCTCGTAAACTTCCTGTATTCGGCCTAAGTATGGCGCCACACCGCGCAAAGATAAGGCAGAGTAAGCAATCTACCTTTGGAAAGCCATTCCCGTGCGCTGCGATGATGGTTACATCTCCAGCCTGGGGCCGGGGGTTGTCGATGGGGATGTACTGCTTAATGTCAAGTTGGAAAACATGCTCCTGTCTATGTTTTGCTGCACCGGGATACTCTCTAATATGCTGGCCTGGAGTTTGGTGTCGGTGTACACTGAATAGCGCGGAAGACATTCTCGTCATCCATCCGCTTGGTCTTGCTTAAGGTCTCGCAACAGCGAAAGCCACAAGATTGAGAAGTGGATAATCCCAGCGGAAACGTCTTGGCGTAAGATTACACGTAAGGGTCTGCTTTTCCGTAAAATACCAAGGCTTTCGCACACAATACATAAGCTCGGAGACGCCGGAGCTGGAACCTGGGAACCTGACGGGCACGGCACTGTGTGCCCCGGCTTTTGCGAATTGGTTGTTTCCAATATTACTGCGCCGTCCACCCACATAAGAAGCGAGTTGGGATAGATGTTTGATTGGGTATTAGGTATGTAGAGCCGAAGGGGAACAGGTCCAACCACCACGCTAACATGATGCGCTGATGGCCTCGAGATGAGCCCTGATTCTAGCGCAATCAAAAGCAGAGTGATCCGAGCTGGGACAGCCAATAGTTCAAGGTTCGAAGCATTCTCCCGCCGCCCTTATTTTCTTGTTTATCTAGTGCTCGCATACTCACAGGGTGATGTACAGGGTTGATGGATCTATCGATTTAATCAATGAATGGATTTTCTTGCAGGCGGTAAATCAAGCTCAAGATGCTGTTGCAGAGGTATAGTTGTTTTTTTGATGGTTGGAAGTATTCCCACTCTGACATCTCCCAGTCCGACGTTGACAAAGACATGCACTCATTGATGCAATCATCGTCGTGTCGCGTGGGAACAGTGGTTGTTTGCACATGGTGACAGATGACAGCTGCTCGGTTCCCGAGCGCCAAGACGGAGACCAACATCATACCTAGTCAGGCTGCCTCGGCTGCTTGCTGGAATGGCGCCCACTATGGAGCGTCAGCATCCGCTGAGGGCCGTGTGGGATGACCGGTTGACGGTGTCCGCCAACGGGGAGGGGGAATGATTCCACTTCCGTCCTTCGTTCAAGGAGCCCGCGGTTTTGAGTTTTGTCCGGTCACAGCCGTTCCGAAACTCAGACCTTCCACGTCTTAAGTTCCCGCGATCGCAATAACCGCGCAACGCCAAATAGTAATGTTGCTCCAAGAACCATTCCACCAGCGAAACCTTGAGCGGAACCAAATTTCTTCGTCGCAACCTCGAGAAGAGCTCCAGCGATTGGGTTGCCTATCAGCAGGCCGAATGCTCCAATGAAGAGGCTCATGCCCATCCAAGTACCAACCATAGACATGTCCGGTGTGAGCTCCACAATAGTTGGTGGTATCAAGGACACAAAGGCTCCGGAAAAGAAGCCGTAGAAAATGCTGAAGACCGTAATCCCCGCCGTGTCCGTGATATCAATCCAGCCTAGGCACAGAGTTGCGGCTGCCAGTGTACAAGGCGTGAGCATGTTCAAAGGTCCTACTTTGTCTGCAAGAAAGTTCGGGATGATTCGACCAAAGGCGGAGCTGCCATTCATGATTGCCAGCAAGTAGAATGCATAATCCCTTGACACATGCGTCCGAGCCAACGCATAGCTCTGAATGTAGAACATCGGAAAGTAAAGACCCGAAAAGCCTATCAAAATTCCAAGGCTATTGAGGGTGTAAGGTGCCGATCTGAACGCTGACAGTTGCAGCAAGGAGCGGGATTTCTTGGGCGTCACCCGAGTTCTTAGAACCAGAACTGCGACACAAAGCAAGGCCAAAGAGATGAAGCCCAGCACACGGGTCGCCCAGCCGAAACCGATGGCTGGTAGTAGTTTTCGGAATGTGATAGGTAGTATAACACCTCCTGTAAATTCGAGGATCAGCTCTGGTCGATGCGGCATTCAAGAACAAATCGTATGCGTACCTACGCTGCTTCCGGCCACTGAGATCCCGGTGGCAAAGGCACGTTTAGTGGTGAAGTATGTCGCCACGACAGCGAGGCTAGGAACGAAGAGGCATCCACTTCCTAAACCCACACAGAATCCTTGGGCGAGAAGCACCTGATAGTACGACGTAGCGATGCTAGTCATCATAAGACCGAAGACGGTAAGGAAACCTCCTACGAGGAGCAGTGTGCGCAAGTATCCGCGGTCGAAGATGGGTCCTGTGATAACGCTGATGACCACCAGAAGAAACGCTTGGATTGAACCGATCCATGATATCTGTGAAGAGCTGACGTGCGATAGTAATTCACGCTCATAGTAGGTTTGGTAGGTGCCAAAAGTGTTCACGATGCCCCTAGATTAACCATTAGTAAATGACCAAGCTTCCTCTCTTATCTTACACATTACCAGCTGGTGAAGAATAGACAAAACGAACCCACGACTTGGAGCCAGGCTGTTAAGCCACCATTCAATTTTTCGGGCGGAGAAGGAGCAGGTTGATCGAGATTTCCTTTGGCTTCGTCCATGAGTGACACGAAGCCAGATTTGCTGGCTGGGCCGTGGGATGATAGTAGACGTGTAAAACCGCTACCTCGTTCGGTGAGCTCGATAGCATCCATCTGCGGCGTAGATGCTGACGGGTTTAACAAACCGTTTCCTTAGTCAACTTGTGCAAATTAAGAGAAAGCCTCCAACCCCAGGATAGTGCGGAGTTGAGAACACCATGTTGTTCTCAGTAGCGCCATTTGTCGTGTTTTGGATAGTGGGGGAGATCGATTTTCATAGGTCCACCTTGATAGATACTTTCTCTCACACGGCGGTGTGCTGATCATGCTGCGAGAAGCGGACAGTGCATGTAGCCTCGTGGGACTGATTGCTGATGGTGTGACGGTGTAAAGCAGGAGGGGGGAGTCAGGGGGCAGTACTTGCATGCTTGTTGGTGTTATCTGGCTCTCTGACATGATGAGGGTTGCCTGAGTGGGCCAAATTCCAGGACCCACTTATTGTTGTTAATGGTGAAATTGATTATGCAGTAGAGTTTATGCGCATATGCGGCGGTAGACGAGCGACTGCCAACTAAGCCCAGTTAGCGAAAGCCTTGCTATAACCCTCATAGCCTAACCGACCTCGACTTAGGGTTATGTAGGATTACCTCGTTAATACCACAGACACGGGACTGGGATTTTAGAGTACAGAGTCTCCAGGTAGTAAGAGTGGGCGAATGGGCCGAGATCGTGGAAGAGGTCTTTACCACAGCAGAAGCTAAAGATAGACGTTAAGGAGTTCTGATTTACTAGAAGTAAAGCCAAGGTTGGCGGCGTGTCTTGGTATGCGTGGTTTGGGGATGTTCGTCGTTTCCTGTTCTCGAGCCGATATTCTAAAGAGAGAGATCCTGTTCTCGAGTCGATAAAGAGAGAGATGGCCCCCCGCCGCGGCTTGGAGTCGACTAAATTCACCTTTGTCCGCCGCTTCATATCTAGCGAAGTCGATGGTGGCTTTACTGTAGACCTTGCGCTTTGATTTTCAGAGTACAAGAATATTCTAGCCAGATCTGGCAGGATAATCCTTTGACTTCTTTACTTTGCCTTCCATGTCCGTGAACACCACAACCATCAAAGTCTCGCCTCCGATGCCGGCAATAGAACCAATGTCGAAGCAGTGGGAAATTGTCGAACTTCCGCTCCCTGATACGGAAAGTCATCGGCATACGGTCTTACGGCATTGGGACAAACTCGTGGAATTGATTGGCGATCCAGGACGAGAATTTGCGATTGATGGAAAATCCTTGCATCTTGCTACCGTAGTTGCAGTTGCCAGGTAAGTCCTTAAAAAAGGGAGGCAAAGATATTCGACATGTCTGCACATCGTGTAAGGTTGCCAAGCTGATTCGCAGGATGCAGATACGATGCTCATGTAACGGTGAGCGACAAGATATTGCCTCGTGTAGAGGAGAGCGCAGAGTTTCTCAAGTCCTGCTTGGCCCACGGTCAATGTATCTACGGTCTGTACCCTCTGACGGCCCAATAATCGCATATGAGACTGAGAATTATTGAAAAGGTGTGAATACGGGCTTTGGAGGTAGTGCAGACACTCGCACAGATGAAGTCGACAAGCTTCAACGCACCTTGATCAGTTTCTTGAATTGTGGGGTTCTCGCAGTGCGTAAGGAGAGCCATTTAAGCACGAATGGCCATGTTCATGAGCCGACGAACGGTTTTTCCAACGGTTTGACAAATGGCTTCATCAATGGCGAGATGAATGGCAATAGTCATGGATCTCAACGGTCGTCCCGAATTAATGCACAGTTCAAAAAGGCTTTACTAAACGAGGATCCGATGGCATCTACCCTCATGCCGGAGTCATGGGTCAAATCATCCTTGTTGGTCCGAGGCAACTCCCTTGCTTGTGGAAACTCGGCCGTACGCCCTGAGCTGATCCAGAATCTGGTTGGTCTCCTAAGGAAGGACATAATTCCAGTTATTCCCGTTCGCGGTAGCGTTTCTGCATCTGGTGATCTCATCCCTCTTTCCTATATTGGTGGAGCTCTTGAAGGAAGTCCTGGAATCCAAGTATGGGTCAACGACAACAAAGGGGGGCGAAAGATAACCACGGCTGACGTGGCACTCTCGCAATCGTCATTGGCCCCTCTCCGCTTGGCGCCCAAGGAAGGCCTCGCAATTGTGAATGGAACTGCTGTATCTGCGGGGATTGGGACCTTGGCGCTTCATGATGCCCATTGCCTTGCGGTACTCTCTCAGATCTTGACTTCCATGAGTGTCGAGTCGCTACGGGGATGTGCAGAAAGCTTTGATCCCTTTTTAGCAGCAGTTCGACCACATATGGGTCAAATAGAGGCCTCACATAACATCCAGAGCTTCCTTACGGGATCCAAGCTGATAACCACGGGCGATCATCATTCTGTTGATGACGGGTCTTTGCGTCAAGATCGATACTCCACTCGGACGGCCCCTCAATGGCTCGGCCCACAATTAGAGGACTTGATGTTGGCACACAAGCAGCTCTCCGTCGAGATTAATTCCTCAACCGACAATCCCATCATTGACTCCAAAGGGGGTAGAGTCTTGCACGGGGGGAATTTCCAAGCCATGAGCGTCACGTCTGCAATGGAGAAAGCACGCTCTGCCATGCAAGCCATTGGACGTATGTTGTTTGCACAATGCACGGAGTTAATAAATCCAGCTCTGAATAATGGCTTGCCACCCAATTTGACTGCTGATGAGCCTAGCCAGTCGTTCTTACTGAAAGGCGTTGATATTAGCATTGCTGCTCTTCAAGCTGAATTGGGTCTTTTGGCAAACCCCATTCAATCCCACATGCAGAACGCGGAGATGGGGAATCAATCTCTCAATTCTCTGGCCCTTGTGTCGGCACGTTACACGCATATGGCTCTCGATGTTCTCTCTCAATTATCCGCGGCTTTTCTTTTGACTCTATGCCAGGCTCTGGATTTACGGGTCCTCCATATTCGATTCCTTGACGCTCTGGAGCCAGCATTGGCAAGCGTTACATACGAAATTTTTGCACCGGTCCTGCATAATGTCGACCGTCTTCATGCAGGCTTGTGGTTACACTTCGAAAGAGAGCTGAACAGAACCACGACTATGGATTCAGCTGAGCGCTTTCCACAGGTGATTGGATCCATGCAGACGACAATACTGGCCCACGCATTACACTCGTCCAAGGACGACGCGAGCCTTCTTCCAGCTTTGAGGCAATGGACAGAAAGATGTTGTGCATTGGCTTTGGAAACCTTTCGTACTAGCCGTGATGTTTATGCTGCCAACCCAGACCCCACAGGATTTCTTGGTTCTGCATCCAACCGTATGTACAAGTTTGTGCGCCAAGAGCTTGGGGTGCCGTTTCAAACAGCGTTTTCGAAGGCATCAAATCCAGATGCAACATGGATGGATCCAAGCACAAACAGTGCGACGATCGGGTCGTTAGTCACCAAAATTTATACAGCGATCCGAAGCGGCGCGCTGTATGTTCCAGTCATGGAATGTCTGCGCGAGGTATGCTCTGACGCGAAAGACTCAAGTTCCGGCACGAAGCGGCAAAGGTTTTCGACGTAATGCCGCTCTTTAGGACTGTAACGAGACAACGACTCACGCCAAGCAAATCATGGTACACACACACACATTCTCATGGCTGCGTCTCTGGCGTTGGGCTTAATATCAGCCGTTCAGTAATCCTGAACGGCTTTGCTTTCGTGCTTGCTGCTAGTTGAGTTTTCCCTTTCGGAGTCCCAGAGCCTTTGGATGGCTGCACTGTGTCTGCGGTTTCTGATGTGCTTGCATAGTCACTCGCTGAGTCAAAGCTAGGAATAAATAGCATGCATGATAGAAGAACCTCTGGTGGTTTCTACATAGAGCTAGAAAATAGAATGGATGGAATCTTCCAAAGGAAGACTTATTAGACGTAAAGGCCTACGACCAACACTAAAAATCACATTGATAGTGATCAGGTCATGATACAGTAGTACGAGCTATTGTCTTGGATTTCGGACCGTCGATTCTTGGTGTAATGCACCACCATGCTATGATCCATACATTTTACAAATTATAAAAAACCAATACCAAGAATCAAGAGAGTTCAATGAATAATGGACCAAACAAACTCCACAGATTTAATGACCAACGGTTATCATCTCTCTATCAGACCAGTAGTATGTATAGGATTATTTCTCGATAGTGTGTTATGAAATTTTGCGAATCCCATGTTCTCAACTTTTGATTTGAATAAAGAACAACATCTGCGGAAGGCTTGTATGTACATGTAGATGCTCTCTAGCATCAATGAACGTCGGTCAGGAATAGCATGGATTCCGGGGAAGTGCAACCAAACAGCAGATTTGCAAGCATAAATGTATTTCAGACAAAGTCGATGTCTGCAACGGTGTTTCGGTAGGAAGCCCTTGTTGAAATAAAAAAAGAATGGGGTTTCCAAAGCAACTTGCTTTCCTTTTCAAAAAGTTCAAGGACTTTCCTGATTTATTCTTACGTTGTTTTTGGTTGAGAGAAAAACTCTGGGAACGCCGATGGTTCTGCAATTCCTCAAGCCATGATTCGACACGTGGTGGAGAGAATTCCGGGTGAGTCGGGTCTGTTACTCCTTTTTGTCATTACCTTGTGCGAACTTTCACGCGAATCCGAACTTCCTGCTAAGGGCACCACGGTCCACTCAAGATGGGAATCGCTGGAGGAGAAAATTTTCTTGGGCTATCCTGGAGGACGTGAAATCTGCATAGACGCCCGACCTTATTTATGATCGAGGTCTTGCCTTCGTGTCCTAGATTCATTTGCGGAGAGTCGAGGACGTACAGTGGGCCAACGAGTAGAACTTACTTTCTGACACTTGTCATCCGTATTAAATCGGAATGTTTACTTCAGCTGCTCGGTCAAAAAATTAATCCAACCGATCAGAACTTGATCTCTTCCATTCCGAAATGGGCTACCCTTGCTATAGGATCCATATCAATCTATCCGCAGGGTTGAGATTCCATTCACTCCATGACCCATTAGTGAATACTGCTTCTAGCTTGACTTCGAGCGCCTGAGACAGCTGAAATCAAGAACATCGACTATCTCTTACACATCAGCAGTCGATCTAAATTATATCGCTCAAACTGGCGTGAGTCTCCTATGTGTAAAACTCAGCGGAGATCGATCTTTGACGCATTAGTAAAGTATTCAAACCGCTCGACTCAGGAAACCATTACTCATCTTGGAAGTGAGTTTACTCGTTGCTGTACCTTGAGCCACTCTTATCTAAGCATTTTTCACAGGACGAACTCATAACGAGCCATCAAAAAGCAAAATCACAGCCTTCAATAATGCTCCGACTGTTCACAACTAGCGCTGTACAGGCAGCAGCATTCCCGTTTACTCGAGTCTATAGAGGAATCAGGAGGATCGTATGGAATGATCGAGTCCATAGGTCAGTGGAGGGAGATGAGATCTCGGACATGGCGGTGGACAAGAACATATCCGAGCTTATGGCAGACGGAATTGCTGAGATTCAGCACAGGTGAGGGATCCTGAGCAGTCTTGAGTTAACGCTGTCTAGTAATAAAATATCATCACATCTAGAGCTCCACTACACCCAGGCAAGGATATTGACCACCTAACGGGCTATGGCCTGGACCGCATGGGGAAAATATTGTGGACCTACCACTTCTACCGGGATGGTTTGATGAAGAAATGGAAGTTCACGGAAAAGGAAAATAAAGGGGCGCCAGAAGCCTCGGGAAGAGACGGAGGCAATGAATCTGGCTCAGGAGAACCCTCATGAATTCCTTGGACCGTCATTCGGTCGATACCGGCTGTATTTTAAGGGGTTGGTTCCTAGGGTTTGAATACAAACAGATCAGGTTCTGAGCCATTCATGCTGCATGGCTTGCTTGGCTGTTGGGCGGTCTTCCGGGAGCCACTTCAACATCGACCTGATGAAGTCCATGAATAGAGCTTGCTCATTACCCTCAAGGTTTTCTTCCTGTTGCCAGAAGTGAGGAGCTGAGAGCGGTGATAGACCTCTAACCTCTCCTACGTTTTCAGACGGTGTTAGTGGACCGAGTATTACACATATTGAAAAAGATCTCACCATTCTCGTTAAAGTATATTGATGAATGCTTTGAGCGAGCAAGGAGGTCTTGCGGTGCAGGGCCTAACTGGTGTACAATCTCGCTCAGATGGCCCCGAACCGAATAATCATCTGTACGACGTATGCGGCCACCGAAGAGGAACCTTTGCTCGAATGACTCCCATATCTAGAGAAAGTTAGACCGATGAATGTAGCTTATGTTCGTGATTCCTTTGTCTTACTATACAAGCTACGCTCCATATATCAATTTTCGAATCCCATTTCAATTGTAAGAGCACTTCTGGCGCACGCAGCTTCTCGGGTTGAACTTGGTCTGTGTTCTGCTCTGATTCCTGTCGAGCTTCGCCGAAATCCGCAAGCCTAATGTCGATGTTTTTGTAATCTTTTGGAGGCTTCATAAAGGTTGTTGGCACCGGAGATTGACGACCTAGCTTTTTGACCTCTTGAGCAGAAGGGACGTCATCTAAGTATTTACTGAATATCCAAGTTTCTTTAATTTCGGTTAGCACGTTTCGGGGTGAGATGTCTGTCACGCAGTGATTAGTATTCTTGTCACGATAATTCAATCATGATAATATACCGGTGTGTACAAGTCCACAAGAATGTGTGTAATCTAGGCCTAGAAGTAATTGTTTTGATATTCTCTTCATTAATGGTGTTGGAAATCTGTGTTGGGGAAACCTGGCCTGGAATCGACGGATTGGCTCCCCCATGGCTTTGTAGACAAGACACATGTGCTGACCGTTGGGCCCATCTTGAGTGAAGGAATCCAGCAACGCAAGGACGTGATGATATCCATCATGCGTTGGATCTCTCATCTTTAGAGTCTCAAGGACATCTCGTTCACTCGTCACACCTCCGGTGACATTACTTGTAGAGACTTTGAGCGATACCCACCTCTCGTCCCTAGGAATGCTGTTACCAAGCCGTCATGTCAAGAATAAGAGAAGGTCTACTTAGTGTCCCTTGCAAGCCAAACGGTAGAGAATTGACCCCACCCTAGTTTCCCCACGACATTATATCGCTTCGCAAATGTATCTCCAATTTTGACAGGGTAGTACCTCGACGGATGATATAGTTGACTAAGCTCCTCCTCAATCTTCTTTCGACAAAGCTGCCTAAGAAAGGCAAGCATTGGTTGCTTTGATACTAGATCCTGCGGAGGGAGGTCAGCGACCACTGCATAGGTCTTAGTAAGTGTTATTGTTAACTAAACATCATCCAAGGTACAGAATTGAGTTTTGAGGTTCCTGGCACGTGACATGTTGGACCGGGTTAGCGCTAACATCATCTTCATCACCCGATTAGTATTACCATCTTAGCACAATGCTTTCTCTACTTCCGTGGCACACATATTTGCCCAGGCTGACCTGGCCCGTTGGTTTCCAGCTCGGGCCTTGTACAGCGGCGCCAAACGTTCGTCATCCATGCTATTTACCACAACTCGATGGCGGACCGTGGATTTGATCCTCAGAGACGTCTATATAAAATTCCCATCTGCTATCTGATAGCCTTAAAGCATACCTGATCCGCAATTACGGCAGCTTGAGCCAAAGTACTCAGATAATCTATTTATTGTCCTGCAAACATTACTACCAGGGTCCACGGAGACTTGAGAAATCTTAAGCTTTTTGTATGATGGCGTACTGGGTGACACGGTAAGGTATTGATCATCGCCTTCTTCGAACCTCTCGATCTTCTAGTCTTCCTAGACGATGTCGTTGTTTTCTGCTGCTCAGTAGTTGAGGTATGTATAGGTTGTGAGAGCATGGTCACGGCGACTTGACCTCTGGAACCTTCAACACCTCTATCCATCCCTTTGGTACTTTGTTCAGAACCTTTGTTCTCATCTAAGACGTCTGCTATCGAGGTCTCTTCAACTCAGGTAACCGGAAACGAAACTCTCTTCCAAGCCTGATTTCCAGGTGTCTGAGCACCTCTCGAAATCCTAGCCATGTTCAACCATCATCCTAAAAATCTGCCTATCTCCGTTCCAATATTCGGTACATTAAACCCGCAATCAACGCCAATAACCCCATTTCAACCGCCTCCTTTCCACACGCATCCTCCTCATACAACTTTCTCCTAATTTCACCCAACAGGACATGATTCCAAAGTTTTTTTAATCTTATAACTGCTATTGCATAACACCTAAACCATAACCTGACTCCAACTATCCAGCACCTCAAAGCGGTTCCAACCATGGACCTGCCATCCACCTCTAAAGGCCACAACATCCAGTGCTATTCAATGACCTCTCCCTAACCAATTCAGCCCTGTTCAATTTCTTGTCGTAAACGAGTTTCACCCGTCGATTCAATTCTTACTACCAAATTCTCTACTTCCCAAACCTTGTCTCCACTCCCTTGAATTGCCATCCATCACCACTGCTCAACCTCGACGACCTCCCATTCCTCTCCTAAACTTGTATCAATCCCCCCCTCATGCACGTCGCGCATATTTCCCCGTCCCATTTCTCTCATATATTCCTCAGCCATACCCACCTCCTCCTCCACTTCCCCGTCCTTTATCGCCCAATGGTCTCTGTCAATGAAACCACCGGTTTTTAGACGCAGGTGAGACATGTCATTACCCCATAGAATCCAGGAAGCTTTCGTCTTACTTGCGCCTCGAGCATCATTTCCCGAATCCGCGCGCACAAGAAGAGGACTTTCGTCATCAAGTGGACTGGCTAAAGAAATACTCACGAGGTCTAACGGCGATGGCGGGGACGCTTTTGATTTCCTCTCCATTCCAGTTCTGTCGCCAGCGTTGTACTTGGATGTGTTTGCTCGCGGGGCGAATAGCATAAATGGGATCAGATGGGGGAAAAACCTAGATTTCCTATCTTTGGTTGCTGGGGCCATGGGCTCATTCTTTAATTCTGGCCATCCCTTTTCCGTACTCACTTTGTACGAGTCCAGCCAAGCTTTCGCAGGATACAAGGGCTCTTTGCTAGAATCGGCTCCAGGTTCTGCCGCAGGAGGAGAGGGAGGTGGAGTCAAGAGGGAGGCAGGAGGGTACGGAATTGGCGGTGGGGTGATTGGGCCGTCAGGAGGCCTTGAGGGAGGAGCAGGCATATTGTTCCAGAGCTCGACGGCTGTTGACGGAGCGATGGAGGGGAAGAATTGTGGGAGGAGGTGTGGATTGGATGAATCGGTATTTGTTCCTGGAAGAGGCTGTGCCGCTGAGTTGGCCGGCACCTTGGCATGAAATTTGGCTGTAGTGGCAGACGCTCCAGGACTTTTGAAATCTGGGGTCTTGTGGCTAAAGGTGAAAGCTGATTGTGGGACTGTACGCTCGACCTGCGAGACTGGCACGTCCTGCTTCGTAGGACGAAGTTTGCGGCGCGTAATCGATGCCTTAGCAAAGGAAGAGGTAAATTTCGGGCTTTTGTCGGCAATCTTGGAGGCCAACTGCAGCGGCGCGAAGGCAGTTTGCTCAGTTTGCGAACCTGGCGCTGGTTCTGTTGAAGAGAGGGACGCGAAACGATTCTCTAGTTTCGGCTTTCGTGTTAGCTATGAAGCTGCAATCAAAAGCAGGGATGGGATCCAAACGGCTGAGGTAGAACTCACGGCTAATTATACGACATCCACCCTCCATCATATCATCCTCCCGATCTTCACTCATCTCCCGACCAGCGGAAGACTTGGCCTGACTTTGACGATGACGACGACGACGGTGACCGCGGCGTGTCATTGCTGGAGTAAAAGCCTCGCTGGCAAAAGCAATAGTAGTAGACATCTATAGAAAGTAGGTGAGCAGGAATAGAATATTTAGGGAATTGAGCTAGACATCTTAGGATGAGACATGGAGAACATATTTGTAGAGGGCGGTGAGGTAGGTGAATGTAGAGGATGCCAGATTCTTAGAGGAAGGAGTGAACGGATATTACAATCAAGGGGTGAATGGGAAAAAGAGGAGGAAGGAACCATGTGATGTATGTTTAGGAGTTTCAAGTTATAGGGAGAGGCCATGGGATTGAATAGAATGAATGGTTATCGTGATTAAAGAGAGTTAATTCAGACTTCCTATGTTGGCTTCTGACGGAATACGGTGAGCTTTCTCCATAGTGATTTCAACATGTCTCGACGACTCCACAGTCTACGTTGGACTAAATACTCCGTCGCCTCGAGTGCCAAATTGATTTTCCCTGATGTTCTTAAGTCTAGTGGAAGTGAATAATACCTTAGCAGACCAAGGTAGTAGGTTCTAACGGTTTAAGATCAATCCACTAACATGAACAGTTGACCTCATAGAATTACCGTTTGATTACGAGTTTAAGCGTTTTTTTACGGTTTGTTCACAGTTGTTTTGACTGCTTGACGTGTTCCACTGCTGGGTCGATCTCAAACCGTAAAAAACTTTGGTGTTAGTCCGCTAAGGTAGGTGCATATTGAAGGAAGACTTTTGGATTAGCCGAATTGACATATGGACAGATGCTCAAGTACGTTCCAACCCTCTCGCTCCATCGGCCCCCTTTTGTATCGTACGCCAGCGCTCGCAATGCATACAAGGAAATTCCTACCACCATGGCCGCCGCTGCTGCCAGTGCCAAAGCATCTCCAGCTTATCCTGACACAATGTCGTAACATGTACCTCATTTAACCTGTTAAGAGTCAAAATCCTGTCCACTTCCTTGCTACTAGAAGTCTGGAATTTTCTTGCTCAGCCACGAACTCTTCCCATCCCGCCTCTGCCCAAACTTCCACAGCAGCTTGCTTCTGACAAGAAGAAACACTATCGTTCTTCAGCACTCTCAGGCGTCTTCGCTCCCTCTCAGCAACGATGGATCTGCTGTTCCGGCGCGCGATGGATTCTTCAAAATGGTCTAGAAGATACTTGAGGAGGGTAAATGGCATCGAAAGTAAGATGGTCGATAGGATTGTGTTCGGATTACATAACTTCGCAGATATTTCGGATGGGTGGTCTCCAAACTGGATTCGACTGAGCCGGGACTTAGACATTGGCGATCGACTTCCTGCTATTGCGGGTAGCCTACCATTGTCCGCCAGCGGTCTAGCGGACGCATCTAAATCCCAGGAGCCTGGGCAGTTTGAAACAATGAAATCAAGACATTGGTACAGAAGGACCTTAGACACATCTGTAATTGCATCTTGACCGTTGACATTCGCCTGTACGTCAGGTGATATAGAAAGCGGCGTAGGTTCAATTGGTGAGTCCTTGTTGGCAGAAGAAGGGGTTCCCTGATTACTGCAGGGAGGCACTGCAGTGGAGGACTTGGCTGAAGGCTGAGAATGAGAAATGAGATCCGATGTCCGATCAAGTCCACGGTCCAAAGTGAAGCATATTGCCCCTTCAAGATTATCCCAGTTTAGAATACCTGATGCAATCTGTATGCCTCTGGTTATAACTGAGTTCAGCTGTAGTACCTGGCCAACAGCCGCGAACGCTAAAGCCTCGTCCATCCAAGATATTGATACATCAGCAGCAGATTTTGAGGGTTCCATAAACGCTGTAGAGCCTGTATAAATGTGAGGTGACTCGCCATAGCAGACACGAAGAGCAAATTTGATTGCTGCAGGGGTGGAATAATGGTCGTGCATCTCAAGACATAAAAGCCTCCTGCCGTCAGCTGCAACTGCTGAGGTATTCACCAAAGCTTGCAGCGTCGGGCTTTGTGCAATAAGCAAGCTATGGAGCCAAAATCTCACAGTCTGGAAACGATGGGATTCGTGAGTGACCTGCAAACAGCAATCGGCGTAAGTATCATCATTATTGAAACGCCGAAGTAAATAACTGGACAACGAAGGTTGATCAGACAATGTTTCAAGTGGTACATGCTGTAAGTTCTCCAGCATCGCCGTACGCCAAAGCTCGAATGCAGAATCTCTATCCAGTACTACAGTCGGCGAACCAAACTTGGAAGAGTTTGAGAAAGACGAGGTATCTTCAAGACCAAAAGTGCTCTCAGAAGTGGTAAGATGTGGAGATTCTAGGTCCTGGGGCACGGTACTCGCAGTGCTAGCACTATACTCGGTTGAGTTCTGGTACTGCAATAAGTTGTCGGGACTCTCTTTGGTTGCACTATTCAGAGGTGTTGCAGAAGGCGTAAGCGGTGGATGACTGCCCAGGGAAGAGAAAGCTGGCACGTGGCTGTAGTGCGACATGCCTGAGCCATACTCATGTCTGAACGGTAGAGAAGTACTTGGTAGTTGCTGAGTGTTATTGTAAGATTGAGGGAATGCTCCGGATCCGGGATAAGCATCGCTATATGTGTAACCCTGATACGAAGATTGGGTTGGAGACGAAGTGTCAACAGAAAGCGAACTGGAAGGGGGACAGAACGAGATTGAATGAGAATACCCGAACTCCGGGTACGCAGAATGAGTGGGAGATATTGAGGCGTCGGTGGGCGGAGTCGGTTTGGGGTAGAAAGGTACATATTGTACGTGGCCATAGCCTTGGTATGACGATTGAGTCGGAGAAGGTGTTACGTCATCGGGGGGTTTTGGATGGGAATGGAGGGTCGAAGACAAAGACTGAGGATTTGGTAGACTTGAAAGATTCGAGACAGCTTGCTCTGCTGCAATCTCTCCTTCGTTGTGCAAATCCGTATCATGTAAGGGGAGGTGTGAATCGGAGGATCCCGCGGGCTCAAAAGGCTCACCAGGCGAGAATACAGGCGGACGGTGAGACGGATAGAAGGGAGGAGGTAGCATGAAACCATGCTTCCCAATGCCAAAATCTTCAATGAGAACCGCTGGTTTTCCATTTCTATCTAACGTAGAATTAGCAAGGGGACCTGGGGCTTTCGAAGAGTCATTCAAGTTACCTTTGGCTAGCTCTTGAGTGAAGGTTGGTGAATCTTTCTTCGGCTCTAAGATCTCGTCCGTTGCGTCTCCATGGTTTGCAAGACTAAGGTTTTGGTCACCCGTAACACAGATGTAATGCTTGGGAGTGCCCTTGCGGGATTGCTTTTCTTTCTCCGCCTCCGGCTTAGGTATTGCTGTACGACGCGTATCTTGCTGTGCCTTCATCTCCAACTTGCGAGGTATGGCAGGAATGATTGGCATTGCCCGCCTAGGTGGTTTGGCGGCAGCCATGCTCTGCGTCATTGGAGATCTCAATGAAGATGCGTTCGCAACCACGCAAGGCTGGCAACTTCCTCAAGCAAGAGCTGAATCGGCGGCCACAACTGCTAATAGGATAGACAGACAATATTAAAGGATGGCTGGACAGATCCTGGAACAGTGTAAGTTGTGTCTGTCAAGGCAACAAAATTCTCAATCGTGCCCCGCTCTCCCCACAATCGGCGTTACCCAAGTATCGCCGTGTGCAAAAACCTAGACCGATCCTAGAATTTACCGAGAATCTTAGCAAAAGTTACTCGTAGCCTAGATCTTTAAAGTAGTCATAAAAACATTAATCAAAGTTTTTAAAGAATCGATTTAAATTGCCTCAGGGCCACCAAAGCGAACCTATGCTCCAAATCCCTGGAAAACGCGGTATACGACTCCCCAATCCTCATCGATGACCAATTCCGTACTGACATTCACGCTCCCTCAGCTACACTTTGAATGTTAAGTCTGTATCATACGAGACGAAGTGAGTTGAGTTACCTGACGTCAAAGCAACGCGCATGGCACATAGCGTCGCTCCTGTGCGCAAGCACCCCGATGACAGCGATTTCTACACGCTGCCAATGATTCACGATGTAGCAACGAATATCTACGTCGACGATTCATTCGACATTGCTGTCTACCTTGATCAGACGTATCCGCTAAGCGGTTCGCGTCTCTTTCCACCAGATAGCATTGATATACATCGCGTGTTTAACGCGCATGTGGATGCTCTCTTCTCACGGCACGTCATTCTCAGCACCGAGGGGATCCCATTCAATCCAGAAACCGCGGAAGCCAGCAAGACCGAATTCGCGCGCCGGGTTGACGTCAGTGACTGGGATGATCTTGTCATACAGGGAGAAGCACGACTGAAGATGATTGAGGATTTCAAGGCCGAGTTGAAAGAGTTCGCAAAGTTGTATCAATACGACAATGATCCATTCCTTGAGGGCGAGACCATGTCCAATGCAGATATCATTGTTGACGACTGACTGACGATGTTGAAGACGACATTTCCGAAGTGAAAGCAGCTCTGCGAGTGACAGGGTGAAAGGTGGAAGCGACTTCAAGAGACATTGAATCAATGAACGAAATTAAAATGATTCGGAGTGTAGCAAAACCTCAAGAAAGTTCCGAACATAGTTCCACATGAATTATAGTTAGGTTAGTTACCGGAATTTGGTCCAAATAGAAAGTTGAGATAAAGTTAAATTATCAAGGTCTTCTCTTGACATCGTCTGTTCCTCGATCGAGCCAGTGACTTTCCACCATGTTGGGTTCAGCACAACCTTAGCCTTCCGAGCTTGAAATATACGTTCGTCTCTGTTTCGACGTACGGCTACAGCTATGTCCTTGACCGACAAGCTCTGTTCTTCGTTCGAGCCAGCAACCTTCCACCATATTGCATCTGTAGCCTTGCGAGCTTGGGATAGGCGTTCGCGTCTGTTTCGACGTACGGCTACACAATAGCTATATTCTTGGTTGACAAAGTTCTGTTCTTCGATCGAGCCAGTCATTGTTGCCTTCGTGGCCTTGCCTTCCCACGATCTTTCATCCTTCGCAGACTCAACCTCGCAAGCTTGGGACACGCATTCGTCTTTTTCTTCGCATGGCTTGTCGATCTTCACTTCATTGTCGACGAGTAGTTCGGCCATCTTAAAGTGAAGTTGCTGTTTAGAGGCAAGATACTGCTTGATAGAGCAAAAGTTTCGGAATTTTAGAATTCAGAGAAGGCTTTGCTGATTTGTAGATTCCCCGCACGGGGTTATCTACCTTAGCACACTTCCTTATTCCTAGCGAGGGGTTTTCAGCGCGTTTCTCCACGCAGGGAAACTGAAAACTGCATCCTCCAAGAGACGTTAGACTGCCAATCTGTATTCTAAAGAAGATTGGTCTTGACAAAAGTTATTTTACGCAAAAAACTTTACTAGGCTAATAATCCCGTAGTCAGCAAATCGCTGAATGCGGATGCATTATTATATTTCTTGCCTGCTAGCATATAGAAAATAAGCAACTTTTCTACACCTCACTTACTTGCTAGCTATAAAAACTTGCCATGAAGGATGCAGCTGCCGTAGGAGAGCGGATCGAGGAGCAAGCTAAGAACTTCTTCGCTTTTCTTGAGGCCGAAAAGCTCCCCCGCGATGCGCTTTTCATTCTTGTACTGGGCATGACGGGATCAGGCAAAAGCACGTTCATATCACAATGCACTGGAAAACGTGTCACAATTGAGCATGACTTAATTTTCTGTAAGTGCATCAACGTGACGCACAAGGCTACTCTGACCCCCGTTTCTTCTTGTCCCTTGTCCGCTACTATGGATCTCGTTCGCCTAATGCATTATATTTAGGCACCTCTGATATAACAATTTTTGATTTCCGTCTCAATGACCGTATCCGTGCCCCCCACTTTCGCTCAGTTCTTCGCTTAGTGCTCACCAGCCATGCACCACTTTCAGCCATGCACCACTAAATTCAACTACCCTTTATATGCACGAGGATTTTTGAGCAATTGCTTCAAAATAACCCGCCATTTCTACTGATAAGCCTGAACGAATTTAATGCGAGCAGCTCTATGGGACTTAGTAGCCCTGTAGCACTTCTTTAGTGCATTTAAATAACGCTTTTCCCAGGCCTCTTCGCGCTGCTGCTGCCTCTCGTCCTTCAATTTCTGTCTATCTTGAGTCATACTTCGAGCGTCTTTGACGTACAAGATGCCTTCGATTTTGAGAACCTTATTAGACTGCTTTTTGCGTGCTTTGCGAGCATTTTCAGCGGCTTCTATTTGACGATATATCCTTGCTCTCTTCACTGATGCGTTCGATGCTCGTCAATGACTCTTTATTTTTCGGATTCTTGAAGTAAATTCTTCTATTTAAATCTACAGTAACAATTCAATCGAAGCGTGCAACGGTGCAATGCTCATACGATAGCCGATTTCGTGTATCATTCTTCGTTATATCATATTTGATCATCATTTCATTAAACTCATCAAAATGAGTCTGTAGTACTTTTGAATCATGCGCGTTCTTTCTTTCAGCTGCTAAAGACTTTCGTTTAGCTTTGAAAAGATCTGATTGACGATTTAATCATCGTTTGACTCATTAAGCGTTCAGTAGAGCTGAAGAATTTCAACGAGCAAAGTCTTGAGCACGAAGAGCGTTTATCGTTGATTGTATCATGTGTAGTCTAGCTGACAGGTCTAACTGATTCACTGTAGTTAAGTATTGTCGTAAAGCTGACTTCTGATCAGATTTTAAAGCTCTGTCATGCAGTTCTCGTACTGCTGCTTTGAACTGATAATCTCGTAGTCTAGATCGAAGTCTGTCATATGAAACACGAAACTTACGCGCAATTTCGGCTCGATTAGAATTTTCACGCGTGTTTATGACGTCAATAGCCTTCTGAATGCAACTCTCGATGATAGCGTAAGTAGCAGTCATGTGGTTGAAATTTGGTGGATTTTTGAAGGTGATGAATCAAAAATATGAAGATTTAGTTATGCATGACTGAAAGTAATGCATGGCTGGTGAGCACTAAGCGAAGAACTAAGCGAAAGTGAGGGGCACGGATACCGTGTACTTGATAGACTCGTCAGGGTACATCAGCACATTACATAAAATATTCTTTCTAAGAGACACTATGTCGTATAGAGACATAGACTGAAGAGCATCTAACATTCTCTCTCGGCTTCGATGACATCACTCGCTCGGACTTCGCAATACTTCACACCCTCGCAATCTACCTCAGCGCCTTATACGCGGTCAACGTATTCATTCACGACATCGTCTTTCTTCATCGTATCATCGACAATCGCTTCAGCGATTCGACCCGTCGCAATTAGAGTCATGATTGTATTACTCGTCCTTCAGAGAGTTAAACTCTAGCGTGCGAAAGCAGATCGCTAGTTTCTTTACGCCGCTCTAATAATTTACTATGACAGCTCTGAAGATAATCTATCTAGTATTTTGTTTGCTTTTCATCTGCTACGATGACTGCTTTACATTTTGCAAACATTGAATCTATTAGATGATTCAATTGATTCTTTCTAATTGCAAGTCAGTCTCGATAAACAGTCTCTCGTATTATCTCATATTTCTTTAAATTTTTCATTATATAATTGTCTGCGATTCAATTCTTCAAGAGATCTCATAACGACTCGATTGAATTCAAATCAGGTGAAAAGACAGGTCAAAATATAACAGAAACATCTGCTTCGTGTAAAATCTGCTTAGTGTATTTAGCAGCGTGAAGAGAAGCGTTGTTCTGCATCAATTGTAGCTCGAAATAATCTTTAATTTAACATAGTAATTAGCAAAATACTCTCTATCTTTGACAGAGTATATATATTTGATTCAAGCAACGATCTGTGATATTGTATGTTCAATGTAAGAAGTCTGATTAATAAAATCTCAGCTTTTCTTTCAGAAAAGCTTTGATTCTAAGCTCAGTTCATCAGAGAAACAGTCTCAAAACAGTCATTCGTGAGGTTTTGTCTTCTTATCTATGATGCATGTATCATCATATTCTTCTTCTGCACGTCTTGTAACTCAGATCTTAGTGTGCCTGTTCATGACTCACGTTTCATTCATTCAAAGTATTTAATTTCATTGTTTTCGTGTTCAGAACAGATGTTCATAAGCTCAAGCAAGACGTGCTAAACGATTATGCTTTGATATGTAAGATTTTCTTCGAGTCTCATGTCTGTGAAAGTCATGTAACTTGAGAAAATGTTGTATAACGCGTTCAAAAACGTTTCAATTGAGCTTGTAAACAACAAGAAAGTAAGACATTCAACGATGAAAATGTGATGCACAGATGAAATCAATCAATATCTTTGCAGCGTCATCATTGATTATCAAGAAAGAATCTGAGAGCTTGTTTTGAGATGTAAGACGATGATTCAAAGCGTATTGAATCTGATCTTGTAATATATCGAGTGAGAATGCAATTCTGATGTATTGAAAGTCAACATCATGTAAAGTATGTACTTGTAAACGTAGATCTCATGTCAATTGCTTGCGTATAGACGTAGAAGATAAAGAAGATGAAAGAAGCTTCATGTTGATAGAAAGAATCATGTTGATTGACTGATCAAGTAGATAGTAAAGAAGATGTTTTCAGAGCTGTCATAGTAAATTATTAAAGCGACATAAAGAAACTAGTGATTTGCTTTCACATGCTAGAGTTTAACTCTTTGATAGATCAAGTAAACATGTTTATTGCTTAATCAAATTGAAATAGTCAATAAACGTGTTTAATACACGTTTATTGAAGCAGATATTAAACAGAGAGATATATATAAATAGCATTAATTATTTGAATGCTTCATTGTCATCTCATTGTCAATGATTGTCATGATGAATTGACTCATAGAGATTAAATCAGAGACTAGAGTCAAAGATTGAGTCAAAGATCAGATCTGAGTTAGCTCTGATACTCTATGACTTTGTCAAGACATCGTTTAGACTACGTCATATCTTTGACTTAATATGTCATAAGTTATGTCGTGCTCAACTTGACAATGCTTGACAAACTTTCTATAGTTGATCGATTTTCTCGAGTTATCGAGAGCTTCTTAATAATTAACTCTATCATAATATATATTCATTCTGTGTCTGCTTAGAATATCACATTGTCATATCACTCTTATAGACTTCGTCTATTCATCTAGTAGACTCGATCATCACAGTTCTAATTATTTCAAACTCTTCTTAGAGATGATAATTTGATATTCAAGCATGACAACAGCAATGTGATCATAACAAAGTTGAAACAACAACGTCTCAATCTCACAAAACATCATATCAGAAAATGAACGTTGCATAATGAAATTAGAAAGCGAAGAAGCAGAAGATGAACTCTCTCTTGATATTGATGAACAGCTGACACAAGTAATGCTTCAACGTGATGAACTGCAAAAGAAACAGAAGTTAGCAGCTATTTGATCAGAGATTGAGACTCTGCAAGTCGTTGAAACGACGAAGAGAAGTCATCAAGCTTTCACTCAAACTCTCACGAAGAACTTGAATGATCTACACATCGTCTTCATAATGTCGATGATGATAAAACAAAGTCATCATGAGATTATTTTGCAGAAGCGAAGACTCTCAATGTCTTTGAAGAAGTATCATGACAAAATCATAAGAGAACATAGAGAGTGAATTCGTGATGTTAAAATCTTGTTTTGAAATATCTTTTGACATTTTGAAAGTGATGAGAAAAAGATTTTGTACTGCATGATTTATCTGAAGAGTGAATCAAAGAAACTTTGATTCAATCATGAAGAGACTATGTCTGCAACTCAGCAGATGTAATTCAATTTTATTGACTTTCTTTTGAATTTAATTGAAAATTCGATGAATTGAAGCATAGACATGACTCAGCAATACGTGAATGCATCACAACGTTCAGATCAGATGATACAAACATTTGCAGCTCATCTGAGCATTCTGAAACATCAACTTTCGTTGTATAGTGATGAGCATAAGTGAGCTCATTTATTCATTAAGTTGAGATCTGAGCTGCGCGTGATCATTACTAATGTGCAGTCAATTTCTATCACATGAAATGTGTTAATCGATCTTGTCGCTCGATTGAAAACAAATTTGCGAAAAGAACATGTCTTGTTGTTGAAACAATCTTAAGACGAGAACTTGCATGATCGAGATAAAATCAACAAGAAGACTCATTCAAAGCGAAAGAAATCTCATCGATTAATCAGACTTAACTCTTCATCAAAGACAAGCTTACATGCTTCGTCATGTTATAGCAAGAATTTGTTCAACATAACGTGTTACATGTGCAATCAAAAGAATCATTACTTTACTGATTGTAAAGATGAAAAGATCAAGAATAGATCAAAAGAATCTGATGCAAATCGAGTATTCATTGATTCAATGTCACATATGAATCATCTCAAGATTTTGAAAAAAGGCAAGTTCTTAATGAATGCTTCAAATTATCGAGGGAAAAACAAGAAGTTCTCTTCGTAAAGACTCTTATATATAAAGAGCATGTAATTCAAAAAGATCAGAAGACAGAAACGAAGATTTACATGAATATCAACATCAAGATGAACGTGATTAGTCAACATTTCATTGTTGAGCAAGATATATCATTGTTGAACGTCGATCTCTCAAGATCTATCTGAATGAACGATCAGAATGTTTATTATTATGACGTCTATAAGATGTGTTATTGACTGAGAGACAGCTGAAGCATAGAGAAAAAAGATATAAGTATCTTCTATGCTATTGACAAGAAAGAATTTTCTCTGATTCTGAGTATATTGAATATGCAATTCGAGCGTATTCGAATAAACATGATCACAAGAACATAATGTTTCAACATGAATGAGCATGCATTTGAGTTATTCATTGCAGAAGATTTTGCGAAAGCTCTACAAGATGAGTCTACTGTGTATGCTTTTGTCATGATCAACATCATCAAAAAGTTGACTGTTAAATATCAAGTGAAAGCAATGAATAACGTGATGAGTCATATCACAAACGCGTTTGAAACGCAGACTTTACTCGTTGAATTGAAAGAATACGAAGATGTATTCTCAACAGAAAGTGTTGACAAATTGCTCTTGCATGAAGATCACGATCATGCAATCGAAATCACTGCAGAGTTGTTGTATGAATCGTTGTATAATCTGTCAAACACAGAGTTAACGACTTTGAAACAGTATTTAAACGATGTTTTAGCGAAAGAATGAATTAAGCACTTCGTCAGCTTGACTGACGCGTCTATTCTATTCATTCTTAAAAAGAATGATAGTTTTCATCTATGCATGAACTATCGAGATCTGAATAAGATCACTGTCAAAAATCGTCATTCGCTGTCTTTAATTAGTGAAACTCTAGACAGACTTAATAAAGTTAAGCAGTTCACTAAATTAGATTTGAAGAACGTTTATCATCGTCTCAGAATTCAACATGAAGATGAGTAAAAGATGACGTTTCATACTCATTATAATCACTTCAAATATATGATCATGTCGTTTGATTTGATCAACACGTCTGTCATCTTTCAGACTTATATTAATAAGATCTTGACAGAGCTTTTAAATGACTTTTGTGTTGTTTATCTGAATGACATTCTAATCTTCTTCGTAGAGAAGACTGATTACATAAATCACATGAAGCAAATTCTTGAGAGATTAAGAAAGTTCAAGCTATATGCTAGCTTGAAGAAGTGTGAATTCTTCATCACTAAAGTGAACTTTCTAGAATTTATCATATTCATCAAGAGTGTTTCGATGAACTCAAGTAGAATAGACATCATCAAAACGTGATTCAGATCAAAGATGTATCAAGAAATACAAGTTTTTCTGAGATTCATCAATTTCTATCAACGTTTTATACATCACTACTCTCAGATAGTAGAGTCTTTAACAGAACTGCTGAAAGATAGTGTAAAGATGTAAAAACAAACTCATTCATATGATTGAGCGAAGCGAAACAAGCTTTTAATCAGCTTCGCGACGTCTTTATGAAGACGTTTATACTAAGACATTTTGACTCAGAGCGACATATATGCATCGAGATCGATGCATTCAATTATGCAGTCGCGAGTATTTTGTCTCAGTCAGATGACGAAGATCAGTGACATTTGATTGCATTCTGATTCAGAATGATGATAGACGTTGAAAGAAACTATGAGACACATGATCAGAAGCTTCTAGTCATAGTAGCGATGTTTAAACACTGACAACACTATGTGAAAGACAATTATCATACTGTCGAAGTTCTGACTGATCATAATAATCTGAAGAGTTTTATGAATGTTCAAGAACTAAATGAAAGACAAGTCAAATGAATCATGAAATTGTTGATCTGCAACTTTGAAATAACGCATAGATCAGAAAAGACAAACTCGATCAATGCATCATCAAGATGATCTGATTATAAGAATGAGAACATCTTTGCGAATTGTTTGCTGCTCACTCTGCAGCGAAAGCTGACTAGAATAGAAAGCTTAAATAGCTCTATATTTGTAGCAATCAGAGAACTATACTGTATACAAGTGATTAACAATGTCGAGAAGACGTTCGTTCACAGTATAAGTATGAACAAATATTCAGCAAAACATGTTGAAAGCAGACTGCAAGATGAAACTCATTGATGAACACAAGTGATTAACGATGTTGAGAAGATGTTCATTCACAGTGTCAGTGAACGAAGATATTCAGCGAAACATGTTGAAAGCAGATTGCAAGATGAAATCTACTGTACATAAGTGATTAACGAAGTCGAGAAGATGTTTGTTCACAGTGTCAGTGAAAACACAAGTACGTGTTCAGCAATGCATGTCAGAAGTATGCTGCTGAAGATCATGACTTTAGCAGTGCAAGAAATGCATCTAGATGAAGTACATTTCTCAAGAGATAAAATCTCTCAATTTGAATCAACAACTTTGAGAAGCACAAACGTTGAAACGTTGACTTATAGAGATTGCAACGTAGCTGAGAAACAGCTTAATTCTGTTGCTGAAACTGTTGATTGCAAACAACTCATTTCACGTGCAATTGTCAAAGTACTGACAATTCATGAAATGACATACGACTTCAGTAGTAAATTCATAGTCAAGCTCATCAAGATCTTACAGCAAGAAGATGAATTTGCTGTGAAATTAAGAGCAGATGAAACGACGAGTATATAAAAGAGTGACGTCGAAGCTTGAACATTAAATAGTCAAGAAATGATAAAGTACAATGAATTATTGTTTGTTTCAAAAGATCTTTCTGTCAGAGAAAAGCTGTTGAAACGTCATCATGATGACTCATTAGCAAAACATTTTGATGCTGACAAGATCAGCGAGCTATTAGATTGCAAATATTACTGAAAAAGTATGATCAAGAATGTCAAAGAGTATATAAATACTTGTGACATTTGTCAAAGAATAAAGATGAAACATCATCTATCATATGATGAGTTGAGATTGTTACTTCGATTCACAGATTCATGAAAAGAAATCACTATGAATTTCATAACAGATCTGTCGTCTAGTAAATGAAAAGAAGTCATGTATGACTTGATTCTTGTGATAGTTGATCACTACATGAAGATGATGTGTTATCTGTCTATGAAGAAAACTCTGACTGTCGTAGAGTTAGCAGAGTTGTTCTTCAAGAAGATTGCTCTAAAATATGAGATTTCAAGTGATATAATTATCAATAAAGATAGCCTATTTATCAATGCATTCTGATCAAAGATCTGCTATCATGCTAAGATGAAACGATGACTAAGCATTGCTTTTCATTCGCAAACAGATGATCAGACAGAATGACAGAATCAAACGTTGAAACATTATCTAAGAGTGTATTGTTTTGAAAAGCAAGACAACTGAACTACGCTTCTACTCATAGTTGAGTTCATTTATCATCAGATAAAGCATGCTTCGTTGAGCTGTAGTCTCTTTAAAATTATGTATGACTATGAGTCAATCTTTGACATACACATTGAGAACGATGCTATGAAAGAAGAAGTGTCAGCAGCAAAAGAACACGTTGAAATGCTGAAAGACATGTGAAACACGTTGATGCAATGATGACAAAACATGATCAATACTCAGACAAAGTACTATAATCAAAAATATAAATTTAAGTTCTTTAATGTTGATGATTTAGTCATGCTATCAGCAAAAAACCTGAAGCAGAAGAAGTCGAGCAAGAAGTTATCAAATAAGATGATAAAGCTCTTTTGTATACAAGAACTCATAGACAAGCAGACGTATTGTCTTGATTTTTCAATCATTTATAGAGTTCATTCTGTCTTTCATGTATCTCTTTTAAAGTTGTATAATCGTAGGCTAAACGATGACTTTATACTTGATTATTTCGTATTTGAGCTTATTGATGATGAGTAAGAATGAAAGATAGAAAAAATTCTACAAAAGCAAAAAAGAAAGAAAATCTTATATTATAAGATACAATGAAAAGAATATCTCATTGAATATGATCAATGAATATTGAGCGAAGATATGAAAGATGTCTCGAAGCTTATAGAAGTTTTCAAAATGAGGCTGAAACATGAGCGAAAAGCATAATCACTCACTTTCAAGCCTAAACTCATTATTAGAAAAGAAGAATCATTGTATTATAATAGTTTCGCTCTTTAATGAGATGATCACATATGTAAATCAACAGACAGAAGAAAAAAGCGCAAAGACGTTCAAACGCGCTCGACAAGAGAGCGCAATCATCATGATACAACAAACATCATGCAATCATCACTTCATCAAACATCTTTTACATGAAGCAAGATTGCAAACTTCTTCTTCTTCTTTATTGTCAGATTTACATTGAGATGTGAAGACAAAGATTCAAGAGATGACAGATTGTGCTAAAATATATCAGAACAATTAGAAATGCTGACAAAATAATATATAATTGAGATTGAATATATCACAAAGCGCTTTACATTCAGAATTTCTCTGACAATGTTATTGACAATCATCATCTTCTTAAGAATGAGCTTTTGAATCTTTAAAGATTCAAGTTTGTAAGCTTCTTCGAGATGATTCTTCACATGAGTCGTTATCATCAACTTCTTGTAAAGAATTTTCTAATGAGCAGTGAATGTCTTCAGAACGACGTTCTCTTCTTCATTTTTAATTGCATTATCATGAATATTTTGCAGATGAAAAAATTCATTGACAGTTGAAATGCAAATGTCAAAAATCTAGACATTGAATCATGAGTGTTTAGCAGATGTATCAGATAAGTATACTCATTGCAATACAGAAATTCTCATTACTTGCACAGCAAGCACACTTCTTGTACATTGTCTTTTTCTGAAAGATGACATCACATCATGATGTTTTATTCTCGATGTGTAGAACTTGAGCACACTTTATACAAATCACTCTATTTAGAGTTTCGAAATTAGCAATGCTTCTCTCGCTTATTCTCACAATTGACATCTGAAAAGCATCAGTAACAACATCAAGAAGTTGAATAAGTAAATCTCATCATCATTCTTTGATTTCGCGAAGTCTGTGAGTTCAACAAGATCATTGACAAAGCGTCAGTGATCATTTCTTCTTTCATTGTCTTTCGAATTTCTTCTTTGATAATTGAGATGTACTCGAAAGTTTGAATAGTAAAAGCAATGAGCTTTCAATCAGAATTTGATGACATCTGCATCATCACGAGTGATTCAGCATCAGCAGCATCATGATCATCACGTCTGATCAATGTCTTTTGAGCAGACTTATGATATTGTTAGTTGTAGTAATAGTCGTGAAACTTCAAGTTGTGACATCACTTACTTTCATAATGATCTTGACTTGATCATCAATTGACTTTATCATCTTACAACTCTCTTTGAGCGTCGCTGCGCGTTCATGACTCATTATCTAGATCTCTTACTTTTACTATACAGATATACTCAAAGTTTGTCAAAAGTAATCACACAATGATAAAAATATGATCATGATTGAAAAAAGATGAAGTTGAAGAAAATGAGAAGTTGAGAGAAACTGAAAGAGCGATAAACAAATCAACAATTATTATTCACTTTTGTTTATCCTTTATCATCTCAACAACATCATTTACTTGAAAGATAAATCATGTTTATGCGTTATTTAAATATCATCATTGCTGTCATTTACATCAACTACACATCACATATACTATTTATAATGTCATTTATACGCATTATAATCGAAGATGAATCATCATTTGATTGAAAGTTTCTCTTTTTCTTGTTTTCTCATAGAGATTTGAAGGTTTTTATCGAGAGCTTCTAGAGTGAATCAATGAGTGCACATCATCATTTATCAGAGTAAACAAAGACATTAATTATTGAGATCAAGAATGAACTCACTTAGAAGAGAAGACAATTGTCATGATGAATTGACTCATAGAAATTAAATCAGAGACTAGAGTCAGAAATTGAGTTGAAAATCAGATCTGAGTTAGCTCTGATACTTTATGACTTTGTCAAGACATCATTTAAACTACGTCATATCTTCGACTTAATATGTCATGAGTTATGTCGTGCTCGACTTGACAATGCTTGACAAACTTTCTATAGTTGATCGATTTTCTCAAGTTATCGAGAGCTTCTTAATAATTAGCTCTATCATAATATATATTCATTCTGTGCCTGCTTAGAATATCACATTGTTATATCATTCTTATAGATCTCGTTTATTCATTTAGTAAACTCAATCATCACAATAATGTTATTCAGAAACTTCTTCAGCATCTCATTGTTTGAAGAATTTAATTCAGTCATAGCAACTTTCTTCTGCAGCAATTTATCTTTCATATTCAAAAGCTTCTTCTCATCAATTTTAATGCTTTGTATATAGAAGAATTCATTTAGCACTCAACTAAATCTAGCAGTTGAACAGCTTTATAAAGCTGAAAATTCACATTTCATCTTTTATTGCTTCAAACGATAAACTACGTAGTTAATATAATCTCTTTAAAGCTCTTCTGATACACATGCTTTGATCTAATTGATTAGTTGTAAATATTTCGTTATTTTGTTGCTTCTGCTTCAACTGTCTGACTCATAACTTAACTATCAGCTGTTTCTGCTTCTGCTTCTGCTTCTGCTTCTGCTTCAGCTGTTTGACTCATAACTTAATTATCAGCTGCTTCTTCTTCTTTTGTCTAAAGCTTAATTTTGAAGTGAAGAGCTTGAAGTTTAAACGTAGTAAATCATTGATCTTTCTATTTCACATCTTTGTCTGCTGAGCTGAAGTTATGACAGCTCATTTTTGAATAAAAGACTTTGAAGTAAATAACTCAGAATTTAGATGTAATAAAGAACTGATCTTCTTTTGTCATATTTTTGTTCATTGATTCTCTTTTCTTTTATTAACAATCTTTTGATTCAGTCAAGATGAAGAGCAGTAAAAGAACATTGAAGAAAAACGATTTTTAAATCAAAGAGATATCGTTGAATGCATGTCTGCATAAGATCAGTTTTGAAGTAGTGATACATGAGATTAAAATCGAAGAAATGTCTAAGAATATAGAGAAGAAAGAGACGAGAACGCTCATCAAGATCAACAATGACATACATTCAGAGATGATGATCGAGAAGATTGAGTGACTCACAAAAAAGAGTGAGCAGAAGAGATACGTCTCGTTGATGATACGCGTAGTCAGCGCTGAGATGATGAACAAGCTGATCAATGAGAGAGTATGTCATGAGATCGACATAAAGATCACACAGTTCTACGACTCAAGCTGCAGAGTGCATCAGTGTCTAAAGTGTCAAGAATATGATCACAAGATGTATAAATGCAAAAACAAGCAAAGATGCGTTTACTGCACATTGAATCATCGCTCGAAGCATTGTTCTTACAAACAGACTTGAGACATGTGAAAATGTAAAGCATGTTGAGATATACACAGAGTCTTTGACTCTCAATGTCATAAACGACAAGCTGAAAAAGAAAGAATAAAGAAAGTCACAAAACACAGATCTCTATATCATGTCATTCAAAGACAGAAAGAACTCAAAGCAGCAACATCAAAAACATTCACAGAGACATTTATCAGTTTGAAATCGCTGATGAACAACGACTTGAAGAGAAAGCAGAGACGCTCAATGAATGAAAGTTGTCTGCTCAGCGCAGTCATCACATCAGAAAACACTATACTGAATCACTTGATTAAGAAGTCAAGATCAAATGAATCAAAGTCAACATCAGTTACATCGTTGTCAATGTCATTTTTTGTTGAGAATCTTACAAGTGAAGCAAGCACTTCGCAAACACTCAAGAGAATATTAAACAGTCTGAAATGTGAACTTTAATGTTTCAGCAAAAGAAGCTTCGAATACTACAGTACAACGTTCACAAGTTCAGAAACAAGATGATGATAGCACTACTACATGAGAAAAAGATAAGAACTATGACATTTTGATTCTTCAAGAACTCTGATGTGTTAGAACTCTTTCGCATGAAATTATGTAACAGCAATGATTAGATAATCATTGAGTAATCAGAGTCTCGAAGTGATCGCTCTGATCGCTTGAATCAGAAGTGATCACAGTGAGCATGATGAGCATGATGCTCATCTCGCTCATCTTGCTCGAAGATGATCAGAGTGATCATTCAGAGCAGAGACGACTTGACACGATTCTTCTATGTCTATATAACGATGATCGTTCTCTTAGATAGAAGCTTCGTGCTCAACTCATGTAATAGTCAATACAGTTTATTGTCTTAGCTATTCTCAGATCTTCAGTCTAGTGATTAGTTTATTACTATACTGATCTCTGTTTATATCTTGTGTTGTTAAAGAAACAATCGTTACACTTTGAGCATCACTCTTTCACAAGATATCAGAGCATTATCTTATCATGATCGTTATGTCATTCTCAGAACGAATCACATCGACAGACATCACTGCATTCTCGAATAGCAAGTCAGCAGTTAAGATATCAACATCGAATCTGTACTATGAAGATAGAGATAAGCTTGACGCTTTTCTTATACAAGTGAACGTCTATATCAGAGCACACAAGAAACTAAGTTCATCAAGTGACAAGATATTGTTTGCATTCTCATACTTCAAAGAAGATGTCTTCAAATGATTTAAATCATTGATAAAGAATCACTTGAAGAATAAGTCAGAAGATCGAGAAGATGAGACTAACAGAGTCTTTGAAGACTTCTCTAACTTTGAGCAAGCAATACGAAGAATGTATGAAGACATAGATGCGAAACGAATCATCAAACGACAGCTGTATGATATTAAGCAATCAGAATCAGCATTCAAGTACGTCGCTGCGTTTCAGTCAATTGCAGCAGAGATCGAATGAAATGACTTGACTCTTACAGCACAGTTCTATAGAGAACTGAAGCATGTGATAAAGAACGAGATAGCTCGTACGAATAGACTCGCGACTTTGCACGCTATGATTAGCAAGACAATCGTGCTGAATAATCGACAGTACGAGCGAAGACTTGAAAAGAAGAACAAGATCGCTCATATTTCAATTGCACGAAGCAAAGAAAAGAAGAAGCAACTCTATTACGATTCTCAGTCTATGAAGTTAGACGCTATTCGAAAGATATTGACGAACGCTCGCGATAAAACAGTTCAGCAAAGCAAGACATGTTACACATGCGAGAAGCTAAATCATTTCTTCAGAGATTGTACTCAGAACAAGTACAAGAACAAGTCAAAGCTCTATGATAGACAAGACAGATCTTTCGCAGCAACGAAAGAAGATCAGAAAGACAAGCATCAAGCGTTGTCGTGAACAGCATGTTACGAAGACAACTGTCACACTCATCTGAGCGATAAGAAAGATTCTGAATGATATTCGAAATTCTCACGAAAGAATTGTTTCTACGCAGCAACTCATCGTCAATCGAAAGTGCATGATGAGAATAGTGATGAAAGTTCGTTCACTATGATCGCGAAATCAGAGATTCTCGACAGCGAAGCATATGACTTGAACAGGTCGAACAGCACTGAAGAAGCTATTCATCAAGCAGTTGAAGAAGAAAATCGACTTAGCGAAATTCTACGAGCATTCACTATCGCAGCAGAAGATGCTCTCAAACAAGAAGAAGATCGTCTTGAAGTAAAGAAAGATCTTAGAAAGCTTACAAATCAAGCGAGTTTTATAAGCATGTACAACGAATTGTACACTCTCTTTAGACAAAAAGAGAAAGATTTTTCACAGCGCATGCAACAGATCAAGAATGAAATACATCAGACTATTTATGACTTAGTTCAAGATGAGTCGATCGCATTGCGCAAGAACATTCAATATCGTGACATAATCATGAAGAAGTTATTCACAGAAGTTAAGTTCATCAAGCAAGAAGAATATGTACTTTTCGATGAAGATCATATATTCAGAGAACTTAAACAGATGACAGAAGTCATCAGAGAGAGATTTGACTTGTGTGATTCAAAGAAATATTCACAGAAGAAAGTCAATTCGAATCGATTTCAGTACATAAAACAAGTACTTGAGAAGCAAGCTTCTAGTTCAAAAAACTAGAAGACTCTTCGATCGATGAGTCATTGAAGAAGTCTAGTCAAGAGTTGAAAATTGAAAGCATATTTGTCTTCACAAGCGACTCGACGCAGTTACGAGTCTGAGTCAAGATCAACGATCATACAGCATGTCTATTCATTGACAGTGACTGTACGAAGAACTACATGTTCTCATAATTTGCTAGAAAAGCGCAAATATCTATGCAGAAGAAGAAAGAATCTTACAATCTGCAAAACTTTGATGAAACACTCATGAAGTATAACAACGAACTAATAGATCAAGAGATTCGACTCATTCACTTGAGACTTGAACGTCATTGAGAGAAGTTGCGTTTAGACGTTACGAAGCAGTCAGACAGCAATATAGTTCTAGGCATATCATGACTTCGTACGATCAATTCGATGATAGATTGAGTCAATGAGACAATCGCTTTTCTTCATACAGAAACGACGCGATTGCACTCGATATTGAAGTCATCAGAGAGTGTAAAAATCTTCGCAATGACAGCGAACAATATGCGCAGCGAGCTGAAGAACAGCTCAGATGCACAGATGTTATGAAGCAGAGAGGTTAAAAGTAATCTCGCTATCGTTAAAATTTCTAAAGAATATCAGAAATATAAGATTCTGTTTGAGAAAGAGAGTGATCAAGAGGCACTATTCAAACATCAATCGTGAAATCATGAGATCAAGCTCATAGATGACAAGAAACTCACGAAACAGTTCATTTACTCATTGTCAGCAGAAAAGCTTGACGCTTTGCGACAATATCTGAAGAAGAACATGCGAAAAGAATTCATTAGAGAATCGCAGTCGTCAGCAGAATATTTAATTCTGTTTGTTTCGAAATTGAATGAAAGTCTAAGACTATGTGTCGATTACAGAGCACTGAATAACATCACGATTAAAAACAGCTACTCGCTATCGCTCATATCTGAACTGCAAGACAGACTGCAGAGAGCACAGTGATTTATAAAATTCGATATATTCGAAGCATTCAATCGAATACAAATTAAAGAAGAAGACGAGTGAAAGACAGTCTTTTGCACTCGACTAGAACATTACGAGTATTTGATCATGTCTTTCGATCTAATCAATGCTTCAGTCACGTTTCAAACATTTGTGAACAACGTGCTACGACGTTATCTGAATCAGTTTGTCATAGTATATCTGAACGATATACTAGTATATTCAAAGACGAAGAAAGAACATGTGCAACATGTTAGAAAAGTTCTACAGACTTTAAAGAAAGTCGATCTGCGCATCAAGTCAGGAAAAAGTGAATTTCATGTACAGAGTGTACAGTTTTTGAAATTCATAGTCACGTCTCAGAATCTAAGAATGAACTCAAAGAAGATAGAAGTTGTTACGACTTGATCGATGTCAAAGTCAAAGATCGAAGTTCAATTCTTTCTAGAATTCGCGAACTTTTATAGACGCTTTATAGAGAGATACTTCAGAATCGTCTCGTCACTTACGAATCTTACGAAAAAGAATATATCGTTCGTGTGAACTGAAAAAGCAGAAGAAGCTTTCGAGAAGCTGAAGAAATTGTTCATCTCTCAGTCAGTACTGATCATGTTTGAATCAGAAAAACCTATTACGCTCGAGACGAACGCGTCAGACGAAGCTATTGAAACGTGTATCAGTCAATCAGACGATAAGAGACGTCTGCATTCTATTGCTTACTACAGTCGTAAGCTTACAGTCGCTGAATTGAACTACAAGATACATGACAAGAAGCTACTAGCTATTGTCGACTCTTTCAAATAATGAAGAGTGTATCTGAAAGAATCTAGACATCAGATTCAAGTATATACAGATCATAAGAATCTGCTATACTTCACGATCACGAAAGTTCTAAATCGAAGACAGATTAGATGATCGAAGAAATTGTCATCATACAACTTCAACATTCAATATCAAAAGAGATCTGAGAACTCGAAGATCGATGTCTTGAGTAGAAGAGCAGATCACATGACAGATAGATCACAGATTAATCAGACTATCTTACAACAGAATCAGAATGATTTCATTGTCTATAATAGACAAAATGCAGCTACGCTACGAATCTATAATCAAGATCTCGAGAAACGAATAAAGCTAGAGCTAGCAAAGAACTCAGTCATACAGAATATTATAGAGAATATTGCTGACAACGCGAACTTTGAGATAACTAACGAAATACTGACATTTCAAGATCTCATCTATGTTTCAACAAGATGCAGACAAGAGTTAATAGACGATTATCACAGATCAATGATACATGAACATCAAGATTCGAACAAAATCATTGAAAGAATATCTAGAATCTACTACTTCTCTAAGATGAGAAAACAAGTAAAAGATATCATAAGAAAATGTGATGTATGCATTCGAACGAAGCATAGTCGACACAGATCTTACGAACTTTTGAAAAGTCTCAGCACATCGAATCGTGCATGAAAAAGCATAGCTTTGAACTTTATAGTCAAGCTATCAAAGTCAAAAGAAAGAGTTACGAGAATAACGTATGACTCTATATTGATGATCACAGATAGACTAACCAAGTACGAATATTTCTTGTCATACAAGAAAGCAACATTCGCAGAAAATTTGACTTACACGTTTCTGAGAACGATTGTAATCAATCATGATTTATCAGATGAGATAATTTCAAATAGAAACAAGCTGTTCACATTGAAATTCTGAAAATCATTAGTGAATCAACTAGAGATTCATCATAAGCTGTCTACAGCTTATCATTCACAGACGAATGAACAAATGAAAAGAATGAATCAGACACTGAAACAGTATCTCAGATGCTATATCAACTATAGACAGAACGATTGAGTACAGCTACTGTCAATAGCACAGTTGACTTTCAATAGCACAACAACGAAAGTAATCAGCATGTCATCATTCTTTGCAAACTACGAGTTTCAGTGAAAGACTCTCAAGAAATCGCGTGAATTTGTGCAAATAGCTCAAAAAGCTACAATACAGATTGAACAAATACATTTGTTGCACAAAGAGCTGCAGAAGAACATTCAGTTTCTAAGCAAGCGCATGACTCTGTATGCGAATAAGAAAAGAGATAGAGAATCTACTCTTAAAAAGAGAGACAAAGTTTATCTATTAAGACGAAATATCAAGATAAAAAGATCAAGTAACAAGTTGAATCACACGAAACTAGAATCATTTGAAATTCTAGAAGAAAAGAAATCGATTAACTACGAGTTGAATCTTTCAGCATCTATGAGAATACATTCAATATTTCATATTTTTCTTTTGAAGTCTGCAGACTCGAATACATCAATTCAAACAAAATCTTCAGAAATTGATTCAGAGAGTCAGAACGTCGAGTATGAAGTAGAGAATATACTAAATCGACAGAATATCAAAGATCAGTCTCATTGATTAGTCAAGTGAAAAGATTACGAACATATCGAGAACACTTGAGAATTGAAGAGAAATCTCAAGAACTGTCAGACGCTTCTGTGACAGTTTCAGTTGAGAAACTCAGTCAGTCAAAGTCTGATGAAATCTCAATCTGCTCGAAAGACACGTCAAAGAGAAGATCGTTCAGCGATGACTCGCTAGTCTTTCTCTCATCTTTCTCGAGCTCGACGATGTTTCAAAACTTTCGTTCAATCATCATCTGTTTCTTGTTCTTCAGAAACACAAATTGATTTTGCAGACGAGTAGTTCTCGCGAAGATCTCTTGCATCTGCTTGTGAGCGTTCAGCAGCTCACGAAGAACGCGATCGCGTTCTGTCTTTATTCTTTTTCACTTCATTATTGAGAAAGTAAGATTGCATTTGCGATCGAGATGCACACACTCGATGCAACGATCGATTTCGTTGTCAACACAACATTTCTTTTGCAAGCGACTGCAGTGTTCACAAGAACGCATGACAGCACGCTCAGAATTCGTACGCTCAAGAAGATCTCTGCGACGCAAGATAGAGTTTTTGATTGTGCGATGAGAAGACATGAAGAAAAAGTGATTTTCGAGATGAAAACCTTAGAAGAGAATCTAGTGTTAGAACTCTCTCGCATGAGATTATGTAACAGCAATGATTAAATAATCATTGAGTAATCAGAGTCTCGAAGTGATCGCTCTGATCGCTTGAATCAGAAGTGATCACAGTGAGCATGATGAGCATGATGCTCATCTCGCTCATCTTGCTCGAAGATGATCAGAGTGATCATTCAGAGCAGAGATGACTTGACACGATTCTTCTATGTCTATATAACGATGATCGTTCTCTTAGATAGAAGCTTCGTGCTCAACTCATGTAATAGTCAATACAGTCTATTGTCTTAGCTATTCTCAGATCTTCAGTCTAGTGATTAGTTAGTTACTATACTAATCTCTGTTTATATCTTGTGTTGTTAAAGAAACAATTGTTACATGATGATTTAATGACATTTTCAAAGCATACTGCTCAGCAATTGTTGACTTCACGCTGAAGAATAATGAAGATAGAATCTGTTTCTACATAAACAAGAGAATCAACAGCAACATCTGACACTCAACATGACACTTCAAAGATGTAAACACAATTACACTACAAGCATTAACAGATGATGCACAGATGACTCAGAAAGCTATATACATTCATGAAGCATACAATTCATCATTCAGAGATCATAAGATCATTCATGAAAAAGAAAATCTTTCAAACATTGAAAAGACGCTGCATATGTTGAAAGAAAGCATTCTTGTAGAAGACTTCAATCTGCATCACTTCACATGAAAAGAATTATTCTACTCAAGACAACATTTATTGTTGAATGAGTTAATTGAAATGATCACAAACATCGATGCATCACTAGCATTATCTCAAGACACAATTACGAGAAATTATCAAGAATCTCAAATGATAATAAATTTAGTCTTCATGACAAAGAGCATCACAAACAGATTAATACAATGTGAAATTAATGAAGAAATGAAAAACTTCTTAGATCATCTGTTGATACAGACAGTAATAGATCTTAGAGTTTGCAAAGAGTCAGCGCGAAGATTGCGTTGCAACTGAAAGACAATGAATGAAGAGAAATTCATCAATACTTTGAGAAAACAGATGTCAAAATCACTGTTGAATCAAAAGATGAAACATCAGCACATAAATGAATACATGAAGCAATTGTTGAATGCATTGAGAAAGATTGTCAAGATTTTCACTTTCTGAGCAAGATCATATGAAATAATCAAAGCAAAGTGAACGAAGAAGTGTACAAAGATCATCAAGAGCATGTGATGAATGAGAAGAAGTTGTTGAATTGTTGATGATTGAGTAAAGTACATTCAAGCATGTGATAAAAAGAGCAAGATTATCAGAAAACAGAAGCGCAGTAAATATCGAGAAATCATGCAGAATGTTGAGCAATTCTCAAGAGAACTGTTTCAAATCATGAAATGAGCAAGAAATGCAATTGCAGACACACTCACTCAAACGACAATTTTCTCACTGATGAAGTCAGAATGCTCTGACATCATCACAACAGCGCAGAATAAAGCGAAGATGATGTTTCAGACTCACTTTTCATCATTTTCAGAAATTCTCATGCTGAACACAATAGACTTCAAGTATTTGCTCTCAATTGAAGATGATGTCTTGCTGATGCATCATAAGATTAAGAGAGTCATCTACAAAGTGATATCTGACAAGACATCAAGACACACAAGATACACAAATAAAATAATGCGCAGACTCGTTGACAATGCATCAGAATAAATACGCTTTCTCTTTGAAAGATGTTTACAGAAGAGAATACAGTCAACTCAGTTCAAGAACACAGTCATAATAATGATGTAAAAGTCAGACAAGAAAGATTACTTCAATGCAAAAACATATAAATTAATTGTGCTATTCAACACATTGAGCAAAGTATTGAAGTTCATTGTATTCAAACATCTGCAAAATATCATAGAAGCTTGCGACTCAATATTGAACATTCAGATGAGAGTTTGCAAGCACAGATCAACAGATACAACTTTGCAACTAATTATAGAAAAGATACATACTGTGTAAAGTGACATGAGAAGAAGAGTAGTCTCACTGCTGAGTCTGAATGAGAAGAGTGCATTTGATAATGTGATGCACAGCAGACTTTTACATGACATGAAGAAGAGAAAAGTTTCTAGACTGCTTCTTGAGTTTGTGAAGAACTTTCTGAAAGATCGACGCATCATGATCATAATTGATGATTATATGATGATGAAACACAACGTGAACGTCGACATATCACAAGATTCTTCACTATCATTGATATTATATCTGTTTTACAATGCAAACTTGTTAGAAGCATGTGATGATATCAAGCTGAGAACTAACTTCACAGACTTCGTGAATGATGTCAACATCTTGACATATGAAGAGTTTATGAAATGCAACTGCAAAGTTCTTAGCGAGATTTATGATAGATGCAAACAGTGATCAAAAATGCATGACATTAAATTCTTAATGACAAAGCATAAGTTGATTCACTTTACAAGAACTTCTAAATGATTCAATATGAAAGTTGATGTAAAGTTGATAAAACATCAGATTAACTTGAAATCAGATATCAGAGTCTTGAGAGTTCAACTGAACTTCAAGCTGAGATGAGTGATTTACATGCATTATGTTGAAGCAAAACTAGTAATTAAACAAAAGATCATGCAGACAATCATTAAATCTACTTGAGATTCATCAATGATGACGAGTAAGCAAATATACTTCGCGATGATGCGCTCTTTGCTTAGTCATGAAATCATCATATGATATACATCACAAAGAGTGAAAGATCATCAAAAGAGTCTGAACATCAAGCTGAGATCAGTGCAAGAAAAAGCATTGTGATAGATCATCAATGTCTATCATGTGATATCAACAGAGACTTTACAGATGAAAATAAACATAATGTTGATAAATATTCATTTATGAAAGCTGATACAAAGATCAATAACAAACATGAACTCTTGAAAATTAGACGAAGTTATCAAGACAATAATGCGTTGAATTTGCAACAACTTGATACTCAAAAGAGATTGAAAATCAAAGCTGTGCAAGACATCTCTACGACTGAAGCAAAAGTGAATGAAAGAAACACTTGAACAGATGAAGATGAATTGAAGTCATCTTTACACAGCGATTCTCTGATCAAAGTCATCGAAGATAGTTATAGTTGCAAACAAGAAAATGTCAATAAGACAACACAATCTCGACACATTTGCATTAAAGCAAAGAGTTTACTTGAATGATAATGACAGCACAGACAATGTTACAGTGATTGCAATGAGAATGAACTGAGAGCTAAATAAGAGACTGAAGAGATCAACTTTAGTCATCACTCATCATGATGAGCTGAAAGAATTAGTCGCAAGAATGAAACATTTTGCAAACGTAGTGACAGCGAATCAAGAGTATCATGAAAAAATATACAAAATATACAGTGACAGTCAGATCTTTTTGAAAGCAGTGAAAGTCATGACATCAACAAAAGATCAAACACGTCTGTGATGAGTTCAGACTGCACATGAGAACATTCAATCTTAAGAAGTCATGCTGAAGTTACATTGAATGACAGAACATGCAGAAGTGTTTGAAAATAAAGCAGCAGACAAGATGATTGATGATGCACATGAGTTGTCTCTATCGCTGATCAAGCATCAACATATTGAGATGATAACATGATTGACATTCATACAGAAATAGATTAAACAGACATGAAGAGTAGTTTAAAAAGAGAGATTCAACACAACTCATTTTTGATATCTGACATCAGAGATGACTCATCAGCATCTGCGTTTACACAGAGATCATGCAAAGTCTTACAGCGCATTGCTAACGCAGCTACACATGAGAAAAATTGACTTCAATTAATTTCTACATGAGAGACGAGTACTTGATGTCGCTATGACAACATGTGAATGCAACAGAGATTGAATGTCAATCAAGCACATTCTATTAACATGTTCTAAATGAAAGATAGAATGAAAGATGATGCAATGCAAAAAGAACATCATGAACTTGAGAAAGCTTCTAGAAATCATGAGCGTGATGACAGCAATCATTTAAATAATACTCTCGACAAGCATACTGCATCAATTTCAGACTGTGACGTCATCAAAAAGTTAAATGAAAGAGAAGAGAAATAAGAAAGAAACAAGCTCATAGAGTTTTTGCATTGAGAACAGTTACAGTATAGAGCGCAGAGAAAAGCGATAGTAGATACAAAAAGAGCGCTATGCTAGCACAACGCTCGCTACATTATATAGAATCTTGCATAGATTCATAATGAGTGTTGAATCGAGTAAGAATCAAAAAATAAATTTAAAAATAAATAAAAATCTCTTGATTCATGACTCTTGCAATATCATAATTACTCTCAATTCAATTGATCTTTTGCTTTTTTCTTTTATTAAGTTCAAGAAGTTTCTGATTAATGATATTTTAAATAATCAATTTCATCATTGTTTATATTGCTGCTTTACTCATCTTTTCAAGAATCTGATCAGAAATTGTTTCTTTTATTGCTTGTTTAATAAGTTGCTGTACTTGAGAAGTATTTACAGATGTTAAAACAACTTTTAAATCATTTTTGAAATCAATGTATGTGACTGTAATTTCAACAGATATAGTTGAATGAATAATTATGTTGAGTGATTGATTCAGTTTCTTAAATAAAAAGTGCTGAAGTACTAATGCTGAGCTGAATGAAAGAAGCTTCATAGCTGTTCATGACTTTCTGATATTCAATAATGTAATTGCTTCATGTTGAGTCAGTTGATATATCTTTAGAAAGTTCATTTTATTGATTGAGTAGCTGATCTCAAGTTGAGTAATTCACTAAACATGAGTCTTGTACACAGTAGTCAATGAAGCAAAAATCTCAACATTGAGTGATTAAAACAGATGAGTGATTTGAGTTGAAAGACACAGTAGAATGATTTTTTGACTGATGCAATAGTTAATCATCTGAGTAGTAATATGAGAAGCATGATCATCAATTAATAACATTCAATATTCATCTTTCTGACAGATTTTGTTACGAATGCATCAGAGTTGATTAAAACTAGTCAAGATTTAGTTGAGATCTGATTTAGATCTGACGCAGATTTGACTCAGATATGATTCAGCATCTTTTTTCTTCTTTGACATTCTCTAATCAGCTTTTATTATCTTCTAGACAAACACACTTCTTTGTGTTACGAATAGTTAACAGATGTCTATGACAAACACATTTCTTTATGTTACAAACATCTTTCAAATCAACATCTTTCTTGTATATCAACACGTTGTCGTGAGACTGCTTGCACCATTCTCATGAGATAGTTAGTAAGAAGAAAGAGATCGAGGTCTGAGTCAATGATAGAAGAGTCGAAAGACGTTTCTCGAGTGTACATATAGATGTCATTGCGACTTGTAGATAGAGACAGAGACATACACGTTTTACAGTACCTTTCTACTAGCACGATCATTGCACGTGTTCGTTGTTTGCTTTCTCTGTTGCTTCGATACGACTCTCTATATTGCATCTGTATTCTATTTCTCGACATTGAAGCTCAACGCGAAAATATCATTTTTATGATATCTTGAGTAGAACAGTTGACTGAACAGCAGAGAGCGACACGACATCTCTACAGTGATCAGAGAATTTACGAAAGATTTGAAGTGAGAATCGATTTGACTCTGAAATACGGGAAATTGATATAGCGACTTCATTTCGCTTAGAGATATTGACGAAAGCTATTCAAGTCACAGAGTTCTCACAGTTGAAACTAGAAGAGACGCGTATCTTCAGCTGACGAAAACTGTTTCTCTTTGAGCGAAGATGCAACAGCGAAGAAGAGAGAAACTGACTTTCGCGAATGATTGACACTCAGAAGAGACGCTCTGATCAGAAGAAGAATTCGTCTGATTTCGAGACTCGCAAGAAACAGACAGCGAAAGCGAGAATCAAAGAACGAATTCAAAGCGATGTAGACAGAAGTACGAGAAATGACGTCAGTTTCAGCAGTGAATCATGTTTCAGCAGAAGCATAAGATCGAGCGTTGTTCGTCAAATAAAAGAAGGGAAAAGAAAAGCATCTTGATCAGTTGTAACAACTGCAAAAGAAAGAAAGAAGAACTTCGATGAGTCGAGAAGCAAAAACAAAATAACGAGATCTTTTTGACTGCTCTATTATTTTTGCTATTCTGTATTTCATTCTCACAGCTCTCAATATCAACTCACAGCGACAAAATGACAAGCTTATTGAGAACATCTGTTCTAGACACGAGTGCTACGTTCATCAGCTTTCGAGTCAGCTCAGAAATAGACATGATCACAATGTCGTTTCTGAAATATCTGACACTCATGTCATCGCTCGAAACTTCGAAAGTCTCGTATTTTGAAGAAAAGAACATGACTGATTTTCTAGAAAGATATGAAGACTTCTGTGATGATTATGAGCTGAATCAGATCAATCGATTTTGCAAGCTGTCAAGATACTGCGACAAGATCATTGATGATAGCATCAAGACTATGATCGAATATATTGACTTCAACTGACAAGAACTGAAGAAGATGATGAAGAAGAAGTACAAGAAAGATGACATTGATCAACAGCTGAATTCTCGAATTTTTCTGAAAATCTTCAAGAATAAGTCTTGTATCATGAAGAATGATCTGAAGCTGTACAGTCGACAATACAAAAGCATATCACATTCGTTGATAAAATGCGAGCAAATGAATGAGTATATCAGATGCTGCTGATTTGTCAAGAGTCTTTCATCTATACTAAGCGAAAAGATCATACGAAAGTGTGCACTTGATTCTGAAGATCTCAGTTTCATGAACTTCAAGAAAGCTACTGACGCGATAATAATCTACTGCGACTCTGTCAAAGCACTGTTAAAATTCTCGATCATGATCAAGAATTTCGATGATCTCAGCAAGCTCATGAACGAATATCAGATCAAGCGATCAACGATGTCAGACAAGTTCTTCGATTCTTCGATAGTAGCACAGCTCAGCGATACAACAATGAATGAGATGATAAATAAGTTTGAAACAATGATGCTTTCTTTGCAGACAGCAACAAAGAAGATTGAATCTTTCATGCAAAACATGACAGCATCTGTTTCGACGCTCAACATCTATATCTTACGCGAACTCGTTACGTCTGCTTGTTCAGCAATGTTGATGTCGTCATCGTTTTCGCTTTCGAAAAGTGAACGAGCGTCTTTGATGTCTAGAATGAAAGAATGCTTCTTCTGTGAAGAAATAGAATGTCAGAAGATCAGATGTCATCAACTAAATATTTATAAGACAGAAGAGAAGATACACGTGAATGAAACAAACAGACTCTGAATGAAACTCGCTGAAAGAGATGACAGATTGACATCTTTCACATTGAGTCGTTCTCAGAAAGAGCTGATTGACAATGCTTTGAAGAAACAGAGTCAGCAAATGAGAACAGAACATGTCGATGTCATCAGATTGACAAGTGTAAGAGCAATGATCATGAAGAAAGCAGAAAACACAGACGAGAAACAGAAATGAGACGAAGAAGTAATGATTGTCACAGCTCGACATGACTATAAGTCAGATGAAAATGCAACGAAGACAGCGACACAACAGAGAACGAGTTCGAATTGAACTTGAAGAGAAAAAGTAAGAAAAGAAGAACATCTGTCGAGCATGAAGAATTTGCGCTCTGAAGAGTATCTGTCGATTTTGAAAACATTCTCGAAGAAGTGAACAAGTGAGAATGTGATCATGCAGAATGCAGTTGCTCTCGAGAGAACGGTAAAAACAACGAGATGACAGCAAGATAGAGTCAGACAATCGAGACAAGAGAACGCAAAACATAGTAGAGAAATGCATAAACACAGAAAACGTGACACATATTATAGCGAATCAGAAGATGCGAGGCGTGAGCATTGAACAGATGCTCACACATTCGTCTATTCTTCTTCGAGCTCTCTACGCTCAAGTAAAACAACATAAGAAAAAGAAAACGAAAAAGACTGACGACGTGCGAGTAACAGCAGTAAAATTTGAAGATTCTTCACTCGAAAAGTTGAATGCAATTCTGTATGCAATGACGTGTTCGAGAACACAAGTGCTGATGAGCGATGAGATTTACGTTAAGACACTGCTTGATAGTAATGCTGAAATCAACGTTATGTCTGAAACTCTTGTTGCAAGAACTCAGTTGTCTATGCAACGAGACATTCATCTAGATATGATAGAAGTCAGCGAAGCAAAGACTAACATCATTGAATGCTGCGATGACGTGAAGATCGATATTGACGAAGCAAAATCAATGATTTCAATATTTGTGATTGAAAGTGACGAGTACACTCTGATACTGAGCAGATCATATGAGCGAAAGACGCGTTTATGTATTAACAATACTTCGAAAGAAACTTGTGAAATGACAGTCACTGATGATGATGAAAGAATGATGTTCTTTAAATTGATTTTAGCGCACAATTCTGTCAATCAAGATGTGTTGAAAATATTTCTTGAAAAAGCGAAAGACTTTTTAAACGAGTAGACGAATGCTCTGTCGAAAGTGTATCTGCGATGAGAAGTGTAAGCTTGAAGACTGTCGATTTAGCGCGCTTGAAAAGCTCTAAAACGTTTATCGAGATCGAAGAAGAAAAGAAAAAGAAAGATCGAAGCTTCGTTCAACGATTTTGCTTGAACAATAGCATGCGACGTGCACAGATGTTATGATGTTGTTCGGACAGACTTGCGATGCGAATGACACGAAGATTTGACCTGAGTTCAATTCGTCAGCATGAGAAGATAGATCATGTCAAAGTAGCGACAGCATACAAGAGAAAAGCTCAGAAGATTCGATCTGTGAATTCATCAGAGTTGAACGACTCAATATCAAAAGATTTGACAAACTGAAAACAAATCTTATTGACTCAGATCAAATTGAATATGACAGAAATGAAGTCAGAGAAGTACGATCATTGACTGTTTCTCAAATTCTTCAAAATTGCTCGAAAGTTCAGACTGACTTCAAAGCGAGCGAAGAGAATGATATGCGACGATGCTCTAACTCTGCAAGAGAAGAATTTACTACTGAAGATGTTGTTTAACAGAGAAGCGACAATGATCTGAGACTTTTCAGAAATGAGAAAGGTAAAAGACATAGTCTCATTCTCGCAGCAAATTCGAACGATATTGCATGATGCATGACAGGCACTCGATTTCTCAGTTTCTAAGACACTTCATCAGATCATCATAGACATGCTCAAGAATCAAATAAAGCATGACATACTGAAATCTTGTCATGACTCGTATTGAAATTTCTGATTTCTGATCAAGAAAAAGTTCAATCAGTATCACATGATCAATGCAGCGATGAATATGAACAAGATTATCATCAGAGACGTCAATCTGCTCTCAGACGTGAATGAATTCTTCGAAGAATTCGTCGATATGATTATGATCTTTCTGATAGATCTGTTTTCTGAATACGATCAGATTACGCTGGCAAAAATATATCAAGATCTCACAGCGTTCATGACATCTCTGAGATTATTGCGACAGACGACGTTATCACAAGATGTCATCAACTTCATTGCTCAGTTTGTCAGAGTCATAATCAAGATATTGAAGAATCTTCTTGAGATATGCAGATCTTTTCTCGACGATATTGAAGTAAAGAAATCGAAGACAATCTATGATAATGCAGAGATCGCTTCAGAAGTACATCAGTTTGTGCTGAAGCACATTAAGAATCTTGACTTCGTACTCTTGAACTTTGAGCTCGTCGATTGCATCATATCTGACGAAAAGTCGCAATTCTGCATGTCGAGCATAAAGATTGTGAAATTTGTTTGTGACTTTCATGATCGCAGATCAGAAGATTTCAAAATTATCAAGATTCTAGAATGACGTTTCTGTCATGATGTCACATCTGCTCGAGCATTCATTGAAGTATGCGTGTATTATCGAGTGTGAATAGAGAATTTCGTCTTGATCGCAGCGTCAATATTTCAGCTCTTCAAAAAGAAGATCAAATTCATGTGAGAAAGAGAACAAAAGAAAGTCATGAAGAAGCTGAAGCTGACACTGATCACTGCATCGATCATGAGAAGTCTGAACTACTCTGAGCAGACAGAAGAAATTGTTCTCGTTGTAAACGCAAGTCTTCAAGAATGAAGAGCGATGTTACAGCAGACAGCATTGAATTCTAAGAATCGACACTTCGTACGATACGAAAGTGAGCTATGAAATGAGCAAGAGACAAGATATGATGCTGAAAAGCGAGAATGCAAAGATCTGATGAAGACACTGAAGAAGATTCGTTACTGACTATACGACACGAAGTTCGTTATTGAAATAGATGTCAACATTCTGATGATGCAACTGAATCGATCTGCATCAGACTTATCAGAAGCATTGATGACACGATGACTTGCTTGAATTCGCTTGTTTGATTTTGATGTTCATCACGTTTTCGATCGCAAGCATAGCGCACTCGATGAACTCTCGCGCAGACTCAGAGAATCTTCAGACGATGAAGATGAGACTCACGAGAAAGACATAAATGACTTCATTGATGCTCAGTTAAATTTCATTCATCTTTGCTCAGTCAGTATAGTTGTTGAAGAAGACATGTCAATATTAAAAGATTTGTATTCAGAACATTTCAAGAAAATAGCTCGTTATCTAATCTTCTTATCGCGCTCGTTCGAAATGTCAACAAAAGAATTTCGAAAGTTCAAACATGAAGCGCTGAAATTCATGATTCAAGATAAACATTTGTTTAAAAGATTCAACAAGACTGCTTCTGTGCGAAGAATGATGAATCTTCAAGAAGAACGCAGTAATATTCTGCAGAAACTGCATGATGAAAGTGATCATTATGAAAGAAAGAGAACATATCGAAAAATGATCGACAGATATTGATGAAAGAAGATATGAAAGAATACATGTGCATATGTAAAATTCTGTGAAGAATGTCAGTTGCAAGCATCAAGACGAAAGAAGAAGATTCTGCATTCTATCTGAATCTCGAGAGTCTGAGAAAAGATTGAGATGAATGTCATTCACATGTCTTTAAGCGAAGAGAAACGCTATATTGTCTTGACAAGAAATGACTTCTCGAAATGAGTAGAAGAGAGAGTTCTGAGAGCAGCAACTTCGAAAGCGATAGCGAAATTTCTGTGAGAAGATGTGATTTGCAGACACGACTGTTCAAGAAGATTTGTCATGAACGAAGAATTGAAGAACAAAGAAATTGTAGAAACGCTGATCGAGAAATATAAAATAAAGCAAATGATGATGTCGACTTATCATTCACAGACGAATGATCTTGTGAAGAGAGATCATACAGCTGTTGTGAATGTCTTGATCAAGATGACAGTCGATGAAAGCATAAGATGAGTCAGAAGCTTTGTCAGTGTGCTATGAGCAGACAGAATCATCGTGAGAACTTTCACTGAAATGACTTCATATCGTGTCTTGTATGACTGCAATGTCATTCTTTCTATAGAACTTGATGTTTCAATCTGACAGATTCTTTCATGAGACAATGTTTGCACAACTGATGAGCTACTGACTCTTCGTGCTCAACAACTCGAATGCAGAGACGAGAATTTGAAGAAGATCGCGCTGCATTTGAGAAGAATGAGAGAGATCGACAAAGATGTATGAGATGATCACAGACGCGTTCATACTAGTTCAATTCTGAAGAATGATCTTGTACTGCTGCATGACATCAAATTGAACAACATGCATACGCTGAAATTGACATGAAGATGACTGAGATCTTTTCAAGTAGTGAAGATGAACACTGAAAAAGAATGATATAGAATTGCAGAGTTCGACAAAGCGATCTTGAAAGAAACGATTGCAGAAAATAGATTGAAGAAGCGTGTGAATCAAGCATCGAAAGATGAGATCAGCAATGAACAGAAGAATGAAGATCAGAATCTATCAATGACAACGCTCATTGAGAAAATCGTGTCAGAAATTGCGATCAATGTTTTGATCAGAAATTCGAATGCGTCGCTGAATTTTATTCACTATTAACTGAAAGTCTCTGTGAACTTGAAAAGAGCATCTGTCGCTGAGACTTCTGTTGAATTGAGATAAGATTGTTCACACTCAAGACAGCTTCGATAGCACTGTCTTGTACAACGTCACTTGTATTAGCTCTTTTTCTGTCGAATCGTCAAGAAGCGAAGTTGATGCAAGAAGATCATGAATTGTTAAGAATGTCATAAAGTCGCTTCGAGTTGCTTGAACATATGAAAAGAAGAATGAAAATGAAGATGCAGACGTCTGCAATGTCAGTACTGAATTACTTCAGTACTGAAGATTGAAAGTTTCAAAATGCTTTAGTCTCGAATGAACAAAGCGAAACTCTAATCAATTCGCAGAGTACGCGCTAAAGTTCACTGCATAATGATTAGAGCTAAAGCTTAGAGCAAGAATCAAAATTGATCGATGATCGCATATCAGAAAATATATCAAGATCGAAGATCGAAAATATATCAAGATCGACTTAAACGATACACAGCAAGACAACATGATGCTACATCAAGTCGATCTAACTCATGTGACGCGCAGCAGATAGCGTAGAGAAATAGTCAATCAGTCAACTGAGAAATTTGTTACTAATATTGAGTCATCAACATTCTCTCAGCTATGACAAGCGCAAGTCGCAGAAGAATTATTTGCAAAACTGCAAGCAATTTCTACTAGCGCTGAGCTCTAGAAGACTCAGCACGTATTCTTTATCTTTCAACATAGTTATCATCTCTGTTATTCGAACTCGCACTAGAACGTCTAAAAATCTCACGTATTTCATCATCTTTGTTATTTGAACTCACACTAGAACAACTAAACATCTCACGTAACTCTTCACTCAGCATTTGTTTTCTCAGACATTAAAAGCTCACATCGAAGCTTTCGTCAACGAAAGCTCTTACACATTTTCTCAGAAGAATCTCATTCAAATTCTTTAACTATCTTTACTTTCATCATTTCAATGACACTCACTAGAGCAAGCTCTGCAATAACGCTGCATCATCTGAAACACTTCATAAACGATCAAAAAGAACTAGTCAATTACTTGAACTCTCTGCGCACAGAACAAGAACGACAGACAGCAATTCGTCAATTTCAAGATCAAATTATGCAATTACACGTCAATGTAGAGAATCTGATGTACAGCTTCGTGAAATTTCTTGATAACAATTCACTTTATTCAAGAATGACTAGCGAGAAAGAAGAATGAGAGACGATGAATATTGAGCATGAGAGAATTGAAAAAGAGAGAAGAGATATAGCTGAGACAAAAAGAATCATGATGAACAGATGAGATTCGAAGCTACTGAATCTTTGAATCTCAAAGAAAGATTCTTCATTGTATTCAATAAAAAGAGAAGCGATGAATAAAATGCATGCAATCATCACAAGAATTCAGAATAAGCATCTGATCAGAGCGATGATGAAGCAGATAGTATATCATAGAGTGATGCAGACAACTGTCAGCAGAGATCGAGTTTCGATCTTCTCATTCTCACAATTCACAGACTTCGACAAATTGATTGCGAATCAGATTGAAGTTATGTTAACGAATGAGAAGCTAAATCACATGAACTGAAGACGAGTAAAGTCTGACTTGCTATGTGAGCATATCAGCGACATGATCTTGAAAACAGATCATGTCGAGACTGTTTTTAGCTCATCAGCAGTCTCGCAGTTCAATTTCGAAAGAAGATCAAGATCATCGATACTGTCGTCGCAATCAAGACGCTCGTCAATAGTGTCAAAGAATGAAGACTCACACTTCATGTTGACTGCAAGCGATGTAGTAATAATCTCAGATCTTAATTCATCGATGTCAGCGATGCGAAGTCTGATGATAAGATCTCATCAATCATCAAGAGTTGTCACATCAATCTCTTCTGACACGATCGCTTCGTTCACGTCGTTAAATTCTTCAAGAACATCACGCGTACATCTTCTTATGTCTTCTCATTTTCTTATCTCGATCGCTTCGACGTTCTTGAAGTTAGCAGAATATGACGAGCAAAGACTTGCTCTCTCGCTAGATGTAGTCATGAATAACGAAAAGATTCTTCTACAGTACAGCTTAGAAACAGAAATGAGTGATACTGCAAGTGTCTGCGAGAAAGCTATCATTGCGACAGCGATAGAAAGCGTACGATCGAAAGTTCAACGATCACGTTATCAAATCATCGAAAATATTTGAAAGATGAAAGAGAGTAGAGCATGCTCTTGCATACAAATGTCTCATACATAAAAGCAGAGACTTGATTATCTTGATTCAATATCTTCGATTGCAACAATGAAGTTGCTGAGAGAATATCGCTTCGAAACTAAGAGTGAAGAAACGTTTGTGTGTCATTCACATCTTCAGAGACTGAGAAATAGACTCAAGCTACTGACGAATGAGCTGTCGTTTGAAATACTTATTGATTGTATAAATATCATATACGACTATAGATTTCAACTAGGTTTCGTGAAAATCGATGTCACTTTCGCAGACTGATTTCGTCGAGATAGTCGTCTCTTTCGCTTCACTGACTCACTACAACTATTTCAACTACGATCACATATGTCACAGAACTACAAGATTGATACGTTTCTGATTCGTAACATGTTCATAGAAAAGATCAAGTATCAGAAGTGAAAGAAAAACAATGCAATAGTGTTATCAAATGTGTTTGATTGAATATTGAACAACAATACATGAGTCTTGATAAGAGAGAAACTAAACATGTACTTATGACATCAGAGAAATGACTTAGATCTTACAAATCACGACTGATTGAGAACGACTATGTACATCACGTTGCAACAACTAGTACGTCAGAATATAATGTACTATCTCATTACTGTGATTCTTCGATTGAATCACGAAATCGATCTTCTGACTTTCTCATATTTCATGAAGATCACTTTCAAGAACGATTCAGAACTCATAAGATATGTGAATCTGAATGTCAATGATTTGATGAGTGATAGAGAACAAAGTCAAATTCAGAGCACAGCAGTGTTTGCAGATGAGTCGATTGACAAAGATGACGAATTCATTCTTGATCTACATCTTCGCATGAAAAAATGATGAAAAGAAGCGATCAAGCGAAATCTAGCAACGAATGAGTATACTCACTGCGTAGTACTCGAGATGTTCAATGAGAATGATTCGCGAAGATCAAATCTGAAATGAGTGAATCAGTCTTGTTTCGCAGACAGTGTTCGTTTCTGAATGTCACATTTATCACATGATAATAAAGATAAATCTGACGAACAACGCATTGCAGTGCTCATTTATCACACAGCGATCTTCAAAGATGAAGTCAACATGAAAATTGCAAAATGTGAAACTAAGAATGAAGTGATCATTGCACTACGAGATCAAAGACTCATCGACGCGATCTCTTCTGAACTAGAAAACGATAAACAAGAGAAAGTATCATTTTGTCATTCTGTCATCGTGAAAATTCGAGAAGTATGTTCGACTTCGAACGCGCTGATAGATCTTCGAAGCTGAAATTCGATGAAAATGTTGAAAGAGAGAAGTCTTTTGTTTGATCAGAATCTGAAGCAAGTAAAAGAGTTTGTTGAATTTCATTGAAAATCTGCATTGAATCAGATGAGAAGAGCTCACGAAAGAATGAAAGAGACAGAGATTGCAGTCTATGAGTCTAAATTCTATTTCTACTGCGTCAAGAATAATATTAAGTCGATGAAAGACAATGAATGAAAGCATTCGAGAGCAATTGCTCGAACGTTAATGATAGATTGTATTCTTTCTGTTTTCTCAAGCGTTGACGAATAGATTGTTTTCTTGCTGTTCTCTTTCTGTTTTCTTCTTGATTCTTTCTGTAGTGATCAAGAAACGATCACTAATTAGATGAGAAACGAATGTCGTGAGACTGCTCGCACCATTTTCACGAGATAGTTAGTAAGAGAGAAGAGGTCGAAATCTGAGTCAATGATAGAAGAGTCGAAAGACGTTTCTCGAGTGTACATATAGATGTCATTGCGACTTGTAGATAAAGACAGAGACATACACGTTTTACAGTATCTTTCTACTAGCACGATCATTGCACATGTTCGTTGTTTGCTTTCTCTGTTGCTTTGATACGACTTTCTATATCGCATCTGTACTCTATTTCTCGACAACGTCTTCTTTGAGACTAGCGTCAATCTGAGTAACTACTATATAGAGCGTGTTCTTCTTGCCTTTTGTACCTTTTTTCTTCTGTATTCTTAAAGTCTTAGTTATAACTATCTCTATAGATTAAACATTCTAGTCACGCACGCACTCTGATTAGTTTCTAGACACAATCTCAACATTACTTTAAGAATTCGTTAATCACATGATACTGATCTTTATACTCATTCAAATTTACTCGACTGACAACGAAATGAATATAAAGAAATTTGTGTATTTGATGATCAATGACATTGAAAGACAGAACAACATCAAGAAATCAATAGAATCAACGAAAACATATGATCATGTGATTGCTAGAGAATCTATCGCTCAGTTAGTAGCATCAGTTCAAATCGATTGATAGAATCAATGATAAAGATTCTTCGTTGATTGCTTGAGAATCACAAAAAACTCTCTCAAATCAGCAACATTCTTCTTTGAAGACTAAAACACTAGAACAATGATCTCATCTCATACTGTTGAGCATCGCTCTTCGCTTGATCGTCAATTCTTCGCTATGACTCGATCATCTGTGAAAAATTCATTCAAGAATTATCAAAGTCTCTATTCTTCTGTCACTTCAGATTCAGTCATCTATTCAAAGCTATCATCTCGCATATTGAAATATCTTAGAATCAACTTCGTATGAAAATGTCGTTAATCTTTGTCTCACTCTCAGACTCTTGATGAATCTCTGAAAGCTTTTATCTTCTGAGATATAAAAAATGTAAAGCAACTACAACACTGAGTTGAACAAGACTCAAAAGTGTTTCTAGAAGATTTAAACAGTCTTTGAACTCAACAAGATTTAAATGTGAAAGCTTGTGAGCTATTTGACAAGATATCAAGCGAACAAATATGAAAGACTCGTTTTGAAGAAATTGATCGAGCAAAGAAACGATCGAATTAATTGAATCAAACGCTTCAGACCAAATTGACTGAAGCACAACACCAACTGCGAGTGACTAGAGATGTCACTTCATCGACTTCTACTCTTTTCACATTCAGCAAGCGATCTCAGAAGCTTTCAAATTCATTTCTGTTTACTGATGAAAAAGAATCTATCTGAAATGATTGACAAGAAAAGATTCGTGACAAGCTAGAAATCAACGTCGATCATTTCGACAATGACAAAGCTATACTAGTCTACATTCATTCTTGAATCAGCGAAGACACAGTTAAAGTCATTTTAGTCAGACGTCAGCGAGATTCATTAAACTCTTATTCAACGATCAATTATCTACTAGATGAACTTGCTCAGTTATACGATGATTCTGACAAAGAGACAAACTTTTGAAGAGAGTATGCTAATCTCTCTCAAGAAAAGAGCAAATTCAGCGACTTTTATTCAATGTTTTAACGTCTGTTCTTCTATCTAGAGTATCACGAAAAGCAATTGATCGTCGATTTACGAGACAAGATAGTCTATCATCTTCATGCAGCTTGAAGTAGTCAATTGATTCAGTCAGAATCTCTGAACGAAATTCGTAGCTATCTGATTCATTTGAACAATGAGCATTGAGTCATGAATGACATTAAAGAAAAGAAATCAATGATCAAGATCAGAAAGCAAGTCATCTTTGCTGACGAAGTATCAAGAACTTTCTATAGAAAGATTGAAGTTACTACACTCGTTAATTATTCAAAGTCGCATGACGCGATTTTAACTAACGTCAAAAACATTGATTTACAAGCTGAAATCTGTTTCATCTGTCACAAATCAGATCATACTTCTAGAGAGTACTCTGATCAATCTAGAGTTAATGTCTTAAAAGATGACGAGTTCAATCGTTTGAATTCTGATTCAGATTCAGATTCAAAAAACTAGTTATCTCTTTCAAAGTCATCAAAGAAATAGAGATCATATCTTTGTACAGTCAAATCGAAGTTCTATCGAAAGAAAACTACTTTGAAAAGATTTTTCTGATCAATGCATTTCTCATCTCTCAGAATGAATCTGTCAATCTTTGATTCTTGATAGACAGTGATTTTGTCATCTACACGCTGATACATATCAAACTAGTCGATAAAGTATGCGAGAAACTCGAAGTTCAATCTATATTGCTAGTCAAAGAAAAGTTAATACGAGACTATGATGAGAAGTTAGTTAGAAAGACTATTACTCATAAGATTCTACTCAATCTCACGATCGAAAGTCATAAGAAATTGACTATGTCAATGCTGATAGCTGATATCGAGCATCATGAAGCTATATTAAGCAAATTCTGAATGAACAAAAATGAAATATTATTGAACATGAAACATGATACTATTGTATTTTCTGATCAATTAGATATTTCTATTTCGATTTTTTCAATCTCGTCAAATACGAAGCACTTAAGTTGATCGCGATCAACTCTCATCTCTTCAGCAACTCATAGCAATGCTTCAAAGATTCTCAAGCGCTCAGTTTCAATCATTCAGAAAGAGTCATTTTCGATTCAAAACATAGACGTCGTCTTTTTTCAAGCACTAGTAAAACGAAAAAAGAAGAATCAGATTGAGATTTTTGCTATGTTCATTGAAAACATCGATAGAAAAATCGTCTACAATACTTAATGCGAACTAGATGTCATAGATGTCTTCTCAGTCAATGAAATGACTCAGAATCTAGAAGATATTAAAGTCAAGTTATCATTGAAGTATCAAGATTTTCTAGATGTCTTTGATTGAGCTCAAGCAGATAAGCTATCGTCTCATCATTCGTATGATCATAAGATAAAGCTTACTAGTGACGTAACGTCATCTCGCTGTCAAGCATATTGAATGTCTCTTTACAAGCTTCAGAAAGTAAAGAAATATCTGAATGAGAATCTTTTCAAAGAATTTATAACTTCTAGTAAAGCTTCGTATTTCTCATCTGTTCTGTTCATTCTAAAAGCAAATGAAGATCTATGATTCTGCATTGACTATTGAAAGCTCAATGCTATTATCAAAAGAAATCGTTATTCTTTATCTTTGATAGATGAGATGATTGGAAAAATAGTTGATTGCAAGCATTTGACTCGATTGAATATCATTTCGACGTTCAACAAACTACGAATGCACTCTGATAGTGAGAACTATACTATCTTTATTATCACTTTAGAAACGTACAAATTAAAGATTTTACTTTTTGAACTTACTAATGATTCAGTCTCGTTTCAGCAATATATAAATAATGTTTTATGAGACTTTTTAAATGACTTTTGTCAAGTCTATCTAGACGACATTCTGATCTACAGCAAAACTCAACAAAAACATAAACAACATGTCAAAATGATATTGAATCGCTTACGAGAAGCTGATCTACAGATAAATATTCAAAAGTGCGAATTCAATGTAAAAGAAATCATCTTCTTAGAAGTCATAGTATCAGAACAAGATCTTCGTATGAATTTTATCAAAGTAAAAGTCATAGTTAACTGAACTACGTCAATCAATCTAAAAGAAGTTCAGAGCTTCGTGAAATTTATTAACTTCTATCGTCGTTTCATTAAGAACTTCTCGAAGCTAGTCAAATCATTCACTCAGCTGACTAAAAAGAACACGTCTTTTGTTTGAAACGAAGTCTGTGTTCAAGCTTTTGATGATCTAAAGAAACAGATCAGCTTGACTTCAGTTCTACGACACTTTGATTCAAAACAACAGACTATTTTGAAAATCAATGCATCTGACTACGTTAAAGATAAAATACTATTTCAGTATGATAATGAGAATGTTCTTCACTTGATAGCTTTATACAGCAAAAGCATGATTCTCGCTGAATGCAATTATTACATCTATGACAAGAAACTGCTAATCATTATTCAATGTTTCAAACACTGAAGACTTGAGCTTGAATGCATTGAATTACTCATTCAAATGTTCATTGATCATCAAACTTTGAAGATCTTCATGAAAAACAAACAGTTAACTTGACGTCAAGTCAATTATCTAAACATTCTATTTAAGTTTAACTTTCAAATCATTTTTCAATCAGGCAAAATGAACACTAAAGTCAATGCTCTATTCAGAATGTTTCTAATCAACGTCTCTGAATCAACTCAGCGTACTAAAGATCATTATCAGATCATTCTGACATTCAATAGAGTAGATATTCTAGCTATCGAATCTGAGATTGATCTCTATCAGCGAGTAAAAGATGTCAACAAGATGAATGAGCTTTGCAATGAGTATAAACAAGCTATAAGCGAAAACAAGCTCAAGCTACATAGCACTGAATTGAAGCACTGCAAGATCATTGACGACGTTCTGTTCAGAGAAGATCTACTGTGAGTTTCTGAGAATATGCATACGAAATTGCTAAAGAAAATTCATGATCAGTCTTTCATCTTTCACTCTGACAATCGAAGAACTATTAATCTAGTTCAACGTTTCTACTATTAATCAGATCATTAAGCAATGATTAAACGTTACATTTGAAACTGTCATGTCTGTCAACGAAGCAAGACATTTAAAAATAGCATCAATGAACTTCTTCATTCTCTCTTGATTTCACAGAAACGCTGAAAGAATATAGCTATGAACTTCATCACTGAGTTATCTCTATCAGAAAATTATAACGTCATTTGCACAATCATATGTTGACTCATCAGGAAACATCACTATGTTCTCTGTCATTAAGAAGACGCTGACATCTCAGTTGAAGAAACGATTTAAATCATGTTATGAAACGTTTATCGACTTCATGATCTATCTAGTTCTATTGTTTCAAACAGAGACTTTCAGTTCATATCAATCATGTGACAAAGTCTTTGCAAGCGACTCAAGATCACAGCTAGTTTATCAACAGCTTATCATTTTGAGATTGATAATCAATCGAAATGAGCTAATCAAGACGTTGAACGAAAACTAAGAATCTACTGCAATTACATGCAGAATGACTGAGCAAAATGACTATCAATGATAGAATTCAGCGAGAATTTCAATATCTTCTCGATCATCTTAATGACTTCGTTCTACTTCAATAAGAATTTTCACTCACGAATGAGTTTCGATTCAGATACGACTGACTATAAAACAATTCGTGAACGTCTTGAAGCTAGAAAAGCAGATGATATTGTCATTCAAATGAAAGAGCTGCTTATCTTCAATCATCAGCAATTGAAAAAGACGAAGCAGATCATCGAAGCTCAAATCAATAAACATAGACGAAATGTCATTTATGAAGTAAACGACTGAGTTTGATTATTCTCTAGAAACATAAAGACAATTAGATCATGTAAGAATTTAAAAGACAAACAGCTAGAACTTTATCAAATCACTGTCAAAGTTGAGATTTTCTATCATCTTCATCTATCAATAAGCATGAAGCAGCTGCATTCAATGTTCAGTTTGAAGCTATTACATTCTTATTTCAATGACTTCTTATCAGAACAGCATTCAGAATCATTTAGATCTTTCACTATCAAAAACAATGAGCACTGAAAGATAAATGACATTCTGAACTCTAGATGATATCAAGATTGAATACAATACAAGATCAAATGAACGAGACTAGATCGAGACAATAAATGATACTATGTCGATAAAGAAGAATTCAAGAACTTGAAAGAAGTTCTAGTTGAATTTCATAAGCTTTATTCAGACAAGTCACACTAAATTGAAAAACAGTGAAAATTTTTGCGTTTCATTTGTTCTATTCATGCAAACATGAATTTGCAAAGAGAAGAATAATGTTACAAATACGTCAGAATTGATTAAAACTAGTCAAGATCTAATTGAGATCTGATTTAGATCTGACTCAGATTTGACTCAGATATGATTCAGCATCTTTTTTCTTCTTTGACATCTTCTAATCAGCTTTTATTATCTTCTAGACAAACACACTTCTTTGTGTTATGAATAATTAACAGATGTCTATGACAAACACATTTCTTTGTGTTGCAAACATCTTTCGAATCAACATCTTTCTTGTGTATCAACATGTTCTCTTTGAGACTAACGTCAATCTGAGTAACTATTATATAGAGCGTGTTTTTCTTGTCTTTTGTATCTTCTTTCTTCTGTATTCTTAAAGTCTTAGTTATAACTATCTTTATAAATCAAACATTCTAGTCACGCATGCACTCTGATTAGTTTCTAAACATGATTTCAACAGATTTTAGTTTTTGAATCAAAGCATTTTCAAATTCAGACTAGATTCAATTTGTTGTTGATTCAATCATTCTTACTCACAGCAATATAATCTTCTTTGAATACTTCATATCAAATTTTCTGCTGTACTTTTTCTTTGAAGATAATTCACGACTTCAAGATTTTTTCATTCATAGATATACATTTAATCAATGAGACTCACTCTCGATTGTCACATTGAATTATATGAGTTTTCTTTTCATACTTGAAAATCATGATTTGAAGTTTAGCAATAACTCTTTGCATGAATCTTTTTTCATTTCTGTTGTAAATATCTTTTATCTTTATTTCATGCTTTTCTTTCAAACTTTGAAAAAGATTGAATCAGTCAGCTAAAATATCATGATTCTGAGTCATAGCACGCTCTTTATCAAGCGAAGAAACATATGTTGTTTTGATTTGCGAATGATGTTTTAGAAACTTCTGAGATCAATTGATTTCAACTGACTTATCATCATTCTTTTTTACTAGTAGTTCTGTAGCTATTGAACGTACTTGCTTCACATGAGAAGATCAGTCTCAGATCTGAAAACGTAAAATTCAGACACATATAACTTTTTCTTCTTCTGAACTAAGTCTTTGAAATTGTTGATTGCATGCAGCAGCACTGGTAGACTGATCGTCGAGTCGAGTTTCGGGTTGACATTTTGAACCCGAATCGAGATCGGGTCGGGTTGCTCACATTTTCAACCCGACCCGAGTCGGATTGCTCATATTTTCAACCCGACGCGACCCGACCCGACTGGGAATTGGGTCAACCCGACCCGACCCGCCAAGGACCCGAGCTTGACGTCAAGAGGGCTAAATATAGAAATTTTCCCGGTTTTTGGCTTTTGCATTACCTTTTTGCATTACCTTTTAATAGGGAGCCATGAAGGGGAACATGAAGGCCGTTTGATAGGGAACCATGACGAGGAACATGAAGGGGAACATGAAGGGGAACATGGAGGGGAACATGGAGAGAGTCATGGCGGGGAACATGGAGGAGAACATGGAGGGAGTCATGGCGGGGAACATGAAGGGGAACATGGAGGAAAAACATGAAGGCCGTTTGACTTTGGTAGGGAGTCATGACGGGGAAACATGGTAGGAAGCCATGAAGGGGACCATGAAGGCTGTTCAACCAAGCTATTTACACCTATCTAATATCTTGTCGGGTCGGGTCGGGTTTTCGGGTCGGGTTTTCGGGTCAAGCTTCTCAACCCAACCCGAGTGCTCGGGTTCAACTTCTCAGCCCGACCCGACACTTTTTCAAAAAAATTTCAACCCGACCCGACGCGGTCAGTCTAAGCAGCAGTCTTTCGATCATTGATTCGATCTCAAAGAGTACTAGTTGATATTTCATATTGACGAGTAATTTTTGCTTGGGAAGAATTTTCATTGACTGCTAAAGTCTCGTTTCAACGAATGTAAGCAAGCTTTATGCGCTCTTTCTGTGAAAGTTCTATATCTTTAAAAGGTATAAAGAACATAGAGGGGGTGAGGGGGATGGAAGGGGTGACTGCCATCGTTTTGCTAAATTGTTGAAGAATTATACCAATAGAATATGAAATGTGGGTTTTCAGCCCTATAGGGCTGTCCGACTGCTAGGTTTAGCCGAGTGCTAGGTGGACCCTTCTAGGTCAAACCCCCCGAGCTAAACCAGCTGGGTTTAGCTTGCTTATATAATATAAAACCAATAAACAAACATGAATAAACTGCTAAGAGGTATTAAACACGTTTATTGTAGAATAAACGGTTTTTTCCTGACCCTAGTCGCAATGTCGATATGTTCAAGGCCATGTGTGGCTCCTCGAATTATGCCAACGTCGCACTCGCTACCAGCTTCTGGGCCGCAACGTCGGAGCCGCGCGCGACTCTGTGCGCCAGGGAGAGGACTCGGGATGGGACATAGCTCGCAGGACTCTGCGTGGAGGATCATCGGACACCTAGTGGAGAAGGCTTGAAAACAGCGCTTGAAACCAACCGATTTCCGAACTATAACCCGCCATCTCCGCTCCCCCAAGTCCCCAACATCTTTCCCGTCCAAAGCGCGCGCGCGAATTGTCGGGTTCAACATCGCTCCCCCCAACGCTGGTAACAAAAAAAGCCAGACCGCAAAATCGAATCCTCACCAAATTTACTAGAATACGGAGTGTATCAACCGGATCACCTCAAAATCGCGATTCTGAACGAAAAAAAATCATCGAATAAAAGACTAAACGACTGACTACTAAATTGCATAAGTCGTGTGATTTATTTCCTTTGTATCATTGCTAGATCTGATGAATTTAGGTGGGAATCGAGTTTCGCGGACGGGCTTTTTTTGTTACCCGCGTGCCCCCCTTGGCTCCGAAATCCATGTTTTTGGCCCTGTTTGTCCCCTCCCATCTTTCCCCGGATCAGAGTAGGTGGGTGTGTACGGGGGTATCGGAAGGATGGGTGTAAGAGGGTGTATCGTTGTTGGGGTCAGAAAGTGGATGGGAAGGTTAAGACCGAAGAGGAACGGGAGCCGGGGAAGAAGGCGGTGGTATCCCGGAAATGGGTTCATTGCGTGGGGTGGGCAGGAGTGTGAAGCAGTGAATGAATGATTCCGTCGCTGCGAGGGAAAAGAGCATTCCGGGTTGGATGTTCGAAGGCGTCGATGAGAAAAAATGAACTCTGGGTGAGGAAAAGCTGCGGGCATGAAAGTCAATGATTATAGAATCATGCGAGATAGGTGCATATGAAGTGGCGGTTGGAGAATAAGTCGGTGTGTGAGGCTACAGATGCCAGTGCAATGATACCACGTTAGAAGGGTCGACGATTGTTTTATGCGTCATTGCTCTGAAGCGATACTTGTCATCAGGCATCCCCCACAGCACTTTCGCTCATTCGAATTCCAGCTTCAAATCCCTACATCGTCTGTTGTTGTTGTTGAACTTGCCAACAAGATTACTGGCGCATGATCGCTCTACTCCTCCTAGGTCGTAATACATCCATGATCCCCCACACAGATCTCGTACATCTTGGCTCATCACACAGCTTCTCATCTTGCCAAAAATGAAATCGACCATCGTCGCCTCGCTTTAGCAAGCTCTTCTTTTCTATATCGTTCTCTTCTCCTACCACCATTAATTCACATCATGCATATAAACCTTCAAGTAAACCTTTCTTAACCGACGAGATTCGCCTCGTATCTACATTCATTTCTTATATTTATCTAGACCCCTTTCCTCCCGCCGGCCATGCTCATTATTATGCCTCTGAAAATCAGCATAGCTCTGCTCGGTTCCAAATCTATCCTCCCCTCTCCGTACACTGTTGGATGTAGACATTTCGATGAGTTTGTCCATGTGCGCCTTGTTTTGTCAATTAGCAATAGCACTCGGCTTGCCCATGTTTGATCCGTAGCTTACCTCTGTGAAAGGGCGATGTGCCGTAACCGTATAGCCTCGGTGGCCCTAGACGCTGGTGAGTCAGAACAGAATATTTTGAGGAACTGTCAAGGGCAAGGCTTCGTACGCGGTAAGCAGAAGGCCTCGTGGAAGCTTCAAGGCCTAGAAATCTGGTAGTGTACATTTCGATGACTTCGTGCGAAATGCCGGTGCCGTTGACGAAATACTCGTTCAGACGTGGGCGACGTCCTCCTAGAGGAGGCGAAGGATTCTGCTGGGTTGGATGTCTTTCGTAATTAGATCGCGTGTCGGAAATTGAGGCTCCCTTGCGGGAATCGTAACGGTCGTCCGCCCAAGGCTGGTCACGATCCAATCCCTGCGGTGGGTACAGTGGCGGCCTTTTATTGTAATCCGGATCGTATTTATGTTGATGGGTGCCTCGGGGATCCCGCGGGTAGCGTTCCTGGTCAGCTATATATTTGTCAAATTCCCGCTTTGGGTCCTGCCTTTGGTCCTGCCTTGGGTCCCTAGAACAAGATCTTGAGTCGCTCTGATGATAGTTGTAATCAGGATATGGAGGCGGAGTCTGCTCAGCTGTGGTTGAGTTATAGAAAGAGGAATATTGGGTGGGTGCAGGGTCTCGTGGGTATGGAGGTCCTCGATCCTGTCGTTGCGCTGGAGGAGGTGGGTAGCTGTCTGTCGGCGGATAAGGCACAGGATTTTGAAGGTAGGGTTCTTGACTCGCCCAACCGTATGGGATTGGATATAGTCCTGTACCCTGTTGAGTCTTTAAATTCTGGACTGGATATGAAGTTAAAGAGGGTGGATAGGTAGAGTCAGGCCATCGATCCATGGTACGGCGTGATCACCAAAGGAGATTTCCGGTGCAGGACGCAGGGGTTCGAGGGATTTATTGTCGAGTGGGGTCATTGCCATCTGGCTACGCAGCTTTTGGGCGCAAAGGGTGCAAAAGGTCATGATAGCATAAGCGGCGGAGCAGTAACCGGGATATCTAGGTACCTCATCAAATCGTTGAATATTTTAACTATCTACAGATCTATTATCATAATTTCGACGAAATACGTTTATTATTAAAATGAATCAAATATATTGTTAAGTTAAATCGTCGAAACGAAATTCGAACACTTCCGGAGCAAACCTACTCAGCCCTCTTTGTTTGCCTTACTATAAATACAGCTCGAACTTCCCTTTGCTTCCTTCTGTATTCTTAGTATCCTAGTTATAGCTACCTCTATTGATTCAAACATTCTACTTCCGGTCCCATCGGTTAGATTCTAGGCACGGTCCCAACAATTTATTTAGGGAGCCAATACCCGTACACCCCCCTGGCTTACATGTACACCCCCCTTTGCTTACACGTACACCCCCTCGGGGAAACCTGAAATTTCCATTGCGCATCACTCAGTTACACA
>JAABUH010000336.1_pt1 | contig 71027 bp, 83 predicted proteins | sample 5559121 | NCBI WGS metagenome assembly JAABUH01 (sample SAMN10711871, study PRJNA513364) | rock metagenome | isolation source: Antarctica rocks | place: Antarctica: Victoria Land, Battleship Promontory nord | collected 2015-12-28 | reverse complement strand
CCTGACGGTCAGGATGAAGCGCGGGCATCATGCCGATGGTGTGCTCTGTCTCTAGATAGTTTAAGTAATTCGTTTTCGTGGTTTCAAAAGTTTATGTTCTTATATAGGGGTATTAGATGTACTCATAATTAATACAGTTTATTATTTTAGTTATTCTTAAATCTTAAGTTTAATAATAAAAGTTTATTATTTAATCTCTGTTTATATCTTATGTTATTAAAGAAACAATCATTATACTTTAAATATTAATCTTTTACAAGATATCAAAGCATCATTTTATCAATCATTATATTTATGTTAAAACATTAAATATAAAAGAAAATCACTCAGAAAAGATCTTAAAACAAAACATTAATGTCAAAAGAAATTATCGCAGATAAGATTTAAGAAATAAAGATATTAGTATCAGATTTTTATCATGAAAATAAAAATAAGTTGAATGCATTTATAATTCAGATGAATGTATACATCAAGAATCATTCAAAATTATTTATTTTTCAAGACAAAATATTATTTGCAACATCATACTTATAAGAAAATGTCTTTTAATGATTCAAGTTTATCATAAAGAACTTTTTTAAAAACAGTGAAGAAAATTGAAATAAAGAAATGAATAAAGTCTTTAACAATTTAACTGTCTTCAATCATAATATTTGATAAATATATAAAAACATAAATGCAAAAAGAATTGCAAAACGATAATTGTATGAAGTTAAATAAATAAAATCAATATCAAAATACGTCGCGATCTTTTAATTCATTACATTAAAAGCAGACTGAAATGACACTGCATTCACAACACAGTTTTATAAAAAACTGAAGAATATGATAAAGAATAAAATAACTCATACAGATCATTTTACATCATTATAAAATATGATCAAAAAAGTTATTATTTTAAATAATAAACAGTATGAGAAACGTTTAAAAAAACAAGAAAAAAATTTCTTCACTTCAGCAATAAAAGTTAAAGATAAAATTAAAGAATCTTATTATGAATTTTAATTCATGAAGTTAAATGTAACTTGAAAGAAATCAATTAATGTTAAAGAAAAACAGATATTTACATGACAAAAAGACAATGAATGCTTTACATGTAAGAAATTAAAACATTATTCTCAAGACTGTACTCAAAATAAATACAAGTTTAAGTCATCATTTTATAATAAGAAAGAAAAAACTTTTGCAGCAACAAAGATTGCACAGAATAATCATAAGAAATTATCCTGAACAGCATGTTATGATGATAACTGTCACACATATTTAAATGATAAGAAAAACTTAAAATAATATTTAAAACATTCATGAAAAAATCGTTTCATGACAATAATTCATCAACAATTGAAAATACATGATGAAAAAAGTGATGAAGAATCGTTCATTATGATTGAAAGTTTAAAGATTTTTGACAGCGAAGAAAATGATTTAAATTTAATCAACAACATTTTAAATATGTTAAATAAAACAATCATGAAAGAAAATAAGTTTAACAAAACGATGCAATCATTTACTGCGACAGCAAAAAACGTTTTTCAATAAAAAGAAAAGAACTTTGATATAAAAAAAGATATTAAAGAAATCATAAAGAAAGTAAGCTTTATAAGCATGTACAACGAGATGTATGATTTTTTTCAACAGAAAAAAGAAGACTTTTTGCAACGAATGTAAGAAACAAAGAATGATATTTATTAAATTATTTACAAAACTTCACAAAAAGAATTGAAAGCATCGCGCAAAGATATCAATTATCATGACATAATCATGAAATAATCATTCACAGATTTTAAGTTCATTAAGCAAGATGAATATATGTTTTTGAATGAAAAACATATACTTAAAGAACTTCGACAAATGATAAAAGTCATAAAAGATAAATTTAACATATGCAACTTGAAGAAATATTCACATAAAAAAGTCGATCTCGATCAATTTCAGTATATTGAAAAAGTATTGAAGAAGAAAACAGAATTTAATTTAAAAAATTAAAAGACTCTTTGATTGACAGATCATCGAAGAAGTTTAATCAAGAGTCGAAAATTGAAAGAACGTTTATCTTCATGAATGACTCAACATAATTACAAATATGAGTTAAAATCAATGATCATGCAACGCGTTTGTTTATAAATAACGATTACATCGAGAATTATATGTTTTTTAAATTTGCAAAGAAAACGTAAATATTATTATAAAATAAGAAAGAATCTTATAATTTACAAAACTTTAATGAAACTTTTATGAATTACAACAACAAACTTATAAGTTAAAAGACTTGACTCATTCATTTAAGAATTGAACGATATTGAAAAAAGTTACGTTTAAATGTTACGAAGCAGTCAAACAACGATATAATTTTAAACATATTATGACTTTAAATGATTAATTCAATGATTGATTAAGTTAATGAAATAATCGCGTTTTTAAACACAGAAACAATATGATTGCACTCAATATTAAAGTTATTAAAAGATATGAAAATCTTTATGATGACAGCAAACAATATATGTAAAGAACTTAATAAAGTTAATGATGCACAGATGTTATGAAGCAGAAAAGTTTAAAAAGAAAATCATTTTAAGAACTTTACTATCATTCAAATCTATAAAAAATATTAAAAATGTTAAATTCTGTTTAAAAAAGAAAGTGATTAAGAAGCATTACTTAAACATCAATTATGAGATCATGAAATAAAGTTTATTGACGATAAGAAACTCATGAAACAATTCATTTATTCATTGTTTGTAGAAAAGTTAAATGCTTTACGATAATATTTAAAGAAAAACATGTGAAAAGAATTCATACGAGAATTGCAATCATTAACAAATTATTTAATTTTATTTATTTTAAAATTGAATGAAAGTTTGAGATTATACGTAGACTATAAAGCTTTTAACAACATTATCATCAAAAACAGTTATTTATTATCATTCATAGTCGAGTTACAAGATAAATTACAAGAAGCCCAATAATTTATGAAATTTAATATATTTGAAACATTCAATTGAATACAAATTAAAGAAAAAGATGAGTGAAAAACAGTCTTTTGCACATGATTAAAACATTACGAAAATTTAATTATGTCTTTCAATTTAATCAACGCATCAACAACGTTTTAAACATTTATCAATAATGTATTATGATGATATCTTGATTAATTTATCATAATATACTTGAACGACATACTGATTTATTCAAAGATAAAGAAAAAATATGTGAAACATGTGATCAAGATTCTGCAAGCTTTGAAAGAAGTTGATTTACATATTAAGTTAAAAAAGAATGAATTTCATGTACAGAGTGTATAATTTCTCGAATGTATAATCACGTTTTAAAATCTTAAGATGAATTTAAAGAAAATCGAAGCTGTTACGACTTGATCAACGTCAAAGATGAAAATCAAAGTTTAATTCTTTTTAAAATTTGCGAACTTTTATAAAAGATTTATTAAGAAATATTTTAAAATTGTTTCATCATTTACGAATCTTATAAAAAAGAAAATATCGTTCATGTAAATTAAAAAAACAAGAAATGCTTTTAAGAAGCTGAAGAGATTGTTTATCTCTCAGTCAGTACTGATTATGTTTGAATCAAAAAAATTTATTACGCTCAAGATGAACGCGTTGAACGAAGTTATTAAAATGTGTATTAATGAATTAAATGAACGAAAACATTTGCACTTCATAACATTTCACAGTAAAAAGCTTATAAACGTTAAATTAAATTATGAAATACATGATAAGAAACTGTTAATTAGATGATTGAAAGAATTGTCATCGTACAACTTTTAAATTCAATATCAAAAGAAATTTGATAACTTAAAAATAAACGTTTTAAGTAAAAGAGCAGATTATATGATAGATAAATCACAGATAAATCAGATTATCTTGCATTAAAACTCAGACGATTTTATTATTTACAATAAATAAAACGCAGCTACGCTTTAAGTTTACAACAAAGATTTTTAAAAAAAAATAAAGTTAAAGCTTGCGAAGAATTCAGTTGCGTAAAATATTATAGAAAATATCGCTGAGAACGTAGACTTTGAGTATTAAAATGAAATATTAACATTTCAAAATTTAATTTACATATCAACGAAATATAAACAAGAAATAATAAACAATTATCATGAATCAAAGATACATGATCATTAAGAATTGAACAAAACTATCAAAAGAATATTCAGAACATATTACTTTCTTAAGTTAAGAAAGTAAGTAAAGAATATCATTAAAAAATGCAACGTGTGTAGAAGAATTAAACACAGTCAACATAAATCTTATGAACTTTTGAAAAGTCTCAGCACATCAGATCATGCGTGAAAAAGCATAACTTTGAACTTTATAATTAAGTTATTTAAATTAAAGAAAAGAGTTACAGAGACAATTTACGACTTTATATTAATCATCATAGATAGATTAATCAAGTATGAATACTTTTTATTATATAAGAAAGTGTTAGAGATCAGCATAAAGCGAGTCATATGAGTGTCATTTAACTAATAGATAAATGCTAAGAAAGAAAAGTATTTACAGAAAAAAATCTGATTCTTTATATATATTTCTGATCTCTGTGCTAGATCTGAAGAAAACATGTTGTAACATTGACAAAATGTTGAAGAAGAAATAAAAGAGACTGTGTCATAGCTGAGTCAATTAGCTCTAATCAATACACAATTAATTTACTAATGTTGATTGTGAATTGATTAGAGTTAGATGAAGTGAAGGCTAGAATCATAACATTACTCTCTTTCTTTGACTATTCATGTTTGCATGAATCTATTATTCTAGTGCGTTTTTGCTGAATATCTGATATGAAAGTCGTCAATCATCTCTTGAGTGTTCATAAATTCGTCGTCGTCAGCGTTGTATCAGTTGAGATCATTGTCATATTTCTTTCATTTGACTTGATATTGAAGTCATCTTCAATATCATCGAGAATGCAGTATATCATCGATTTTTCATTCATCATCATCGTTTATCACTATTAATTTTGAAGATTCATTCTTCTGATCAGATAGAGAATCATGGACTGCAGAATGAAGAAACTTTGAATGAAATACATCATGTATATGCATAGTTTCTGATAATTTCAATTTATAGAAGAAGTTCACAGAATCTATAACTTTAAATGAATCAAGCATCTTATCATTCAGCTTATTGAAGAATCTTGCTGTAATGATGTTTCTTTCATTCAGAAATATCTTCAATTCAATCTCATAATTGATCTTCTTTCTGTGTTTATTAGCTTGATTTATTATTTATTTTCATGATTTGATCAGAGCTTTACAAGCGAATGTCAATGTTTTATTCATGTGATTGAATATATTCTTGATTCATGCAGTCTGCAAGCGCTTGTGAATGTTTTCATATTCAATGATGTCAGAATTGAAGTTCATATGAGAATGAAAACTCTTGTTCATGAAGAAGAGAGTCATGTTAATGACTGAAAACAGAGCATTGTTGTCAATAAATTCAATCATTGACAATCATTTAAATCAGTCATTCTGCATATATGAACAGAAGAAACAAAGATATCGTTTGATGTTCTGATTGACTTGTTCACTTTGATCATTGATCTGAAGATGATAGATGATGAATAATTGAAGAAAAATGCTCAGTCATTTGCAAAATGACTTTCAGAGAATGAAAGTGAACTGAGAATCTCAATCAAATACAATGAAGTTTGATAAATCATGAATTTGATATATTCATTGAAGCAACAATTCAACTGTTTTTTTTGCTGCGATTTCTTCATCATCAGTGAAGTAAGAAATATAGTGTCTTTCTTTTGACAGTTTGCAGATTACTGTCAGAATCGTATTGTTATCATTTGAACTCGATAGATCAATAACAAAGTTTATGATTATATTGCATCAGCGTTGATCAGATATTGATAAAGAATGAAGCAAGTCATTTAATTTATCTTTAGATATCTTTGATCATTGACAGATATAACAGTTTCAAATATATCAATTTATCGTTTTTCACATGAAAGATCAGTAATAGTTTCGCTTTATTATCTTCATCATTCTAAGAATTTCAAAGTGATTAACTGATGATTAATCATAAATCTCATGAATTAGATTCATTTGTAAAAGCTTGTTGAATGAAACTTATAGCTGACTATCATAAAACAAGATTTCATTCTGATTTCAACAATTCTTCAACTTTATATCATCATATTGTAACTCATCTTTTGCTATTGCTTTGCAAAGTAGCATACAATTCTCATCAATTTTATTTGCATCAAGAACTTGTTTATAAATTGATTGATCATTATTCTTCTTTAGATCAGCAATCTTCATTCAATTCAATGTTAGAATAATAGTTCATTAATAGCAAACATGCTCATTTTCTGAACTTTTAAATACAAAGTCAGCTCAATGAGTTAATGCATTGATCTTGATGTTTTATTTGTCAAATCAATACATTATTTTGAAGTTGAAATCAGCTAACTTCTGAATTCAGTGCATCTATCATTTACTCAGCTCTTTATCTTTCATCAACGAAATGAGTATCTGATGATTGATGAACACTTTGATAGAAATGTTGATCAGTTCTAGTTTGAAACATCAATGCTCAAAAGCTTGAATGATGATCAGCAGTTTCTTATCATATATTTTGTAGTTGCATTTAGCAGAGAACATGTTCTTGCTATAAAAAGTCATCAAATGTAGAACTTTTTCATTATCATATTGAGATAATACTTCATCATTGACGTAGTTAAATAAGTCAGTTTTCAGAATAATCTTATGAATCATGTTAAAGTGACGAAATATAAAAGCTTCAATTATCTCTTCATGTGATTGAATGCTGTCTGACAAGTCTCATTTCATTCAAAGATGACTTTTTTTGAAATAAGTTGAATCATAGAATGAACAATCTTTGAAAAGTTCTTTATAAAATGTTAATAAAAGTTGCAGAAATCAATGAAGAACTGCATCTGAATGAGATTATTGAATGTAGATCAATCAATGACTGCTTGTACTTTTCATGAATTCATCTTAAGTTTTTTGATTAACATCAGAAGTTCTAGAAAGATGATTTCTTGAACATGAAATTCGCATTTATTTATGTTCATCTGTAGATCAGCTTCTTGTAGTCTATTCAAGATCAATTATACATGTCACTTGTGTTTTTTCAGAATTTTGTTGTAAATAATAATATCATTTAGATAAATCTGACAAAACTGATGCAAATATTTAAACAGCACGTTATTCATGTAATGTTAATAAAATGTTGATTCGTTGATTAATTCAAAGAGCATCACATGATATTTGTAGAAGTTAAAGAAAGTAATAAAGATGATCAAAGCTTTGCTATCTGAATGCATGCGTAGTTTGTTGAACATGATAATGATGTTCAATTGAGTCAGATACTTGCTTTCTTGTATGCAAGCGAGAATCTCATCTATCAATGACAAAGAATAGCGATTTCATTTAATCAAAGCATTGAGCTTTCTATAATCAACACAGAAATGCAGACTATCATCTTTCTTTTCAGTAAACAGAATGAGTGATGCATATGAAGCGAAGCTCAAGAAAATGAACTCTTTGTTCAGATGTTTAATCAGATATTTCTTCATCTTTTGAAGCTTATGTTCAAACATCTGATATAGTCTGCTTCAAAAAGACATTTCTTCATTAATCAACTCAATTTTATGATTGTAGAAATGATGAGATTATAGCTGATCAATCATTGCTCGATTGAACATGTCTAGATAGTTGTAATATTCAGAGAAAAGCTTGATCTTGACTTGCTCAAGTGCTTCAACGTGAGAGAGTTCATGCAGATTTACTCTCTCAGACTGATTTTCAACTTTAGTTATCAGTCAATTGATTTTTGAAATGATAACTGCAAAGATCTTGACATTTGATCATTTGACTAACATTTTATATATTGCTGTCTCTATCATTTTTATGTTAATGATCTGCTTTGTCTTAGTAGACTGAAAAGATGCAAGTTGATTGAGATCAACTTGAATGCTTTGCTTTAATGCAGAGACAGATTCAATAAACTGATTCATCAATTTTGAGTTCATAGATCTTTTCAAGATGACAATTGATGTAACAATCAACTTCAAGTTCTTTCATTTCATTTCACAGATCTCGCTTAGCTCAGATCTGCAAAATTCTGATTGATTGATTTTTTTAGCATCAACAGATTTCAAAAATTGAAGAAAGTTGATTTGCATATTTATGACTAGATCTGTTTTGTTCATTCATGTTTTTTCAAGAATTATTTGATATTGATTCAATCAAGTGATCAATATAAAAGCTGTTTCAATCATATGATCTTGAACTGTCAGATTCAAGTAAATGACATGAATAATGAGTTTTTTTGCATAATGATCATTGAATTCTTGTATTGACTTCGCTTTGATCAAAGTCAGAGATTCAATTTACAACTGATCACAAACAATCTGCGCGATCACTTCATCAATGAACGAATAGTCAGCAGCTTCAATGTCAATCAATGACTTCAATGAATAATTAATTTCATTGCTAGAAAGTATACATTCAGTAGTCAAAGATTCAAAAGCAAAAGAATCATCTGACATGCTCATCATTAAAGAAATTAACATATCTTTTATCGCGTCTTTGATAAAAGTCTCTAGTTTTTTGTCTCACTATCATCAGATGAGAAAATCATTTTCTCATTCTCTTTATCTTCTGAAATGATGATTTCATGTAGATGAGTAATGAATGTATAAAATGTTAAAGTATTGATCTTGTTTTGAGAGCAATTCTTGAACAAGTGATCTGATATCTTGCAAGTGTAGCAGATGATGAAAGATCTTGCTGACTCAGAGATAAAAGCAATGATCAATTAAACATAATCAATTATCGAAGTTGATACTGCTGATAAAAGAGTAGTGCATTTTTCAGATGCAATAATGATTTTGATAATGACAGTGCAACGTTTGCTGCGAAGCTGATAATTGATTCGCTGTTTATTATTCATACTCTGAAGAAAGCTCTTGAGATGAGATAGAATGATAAAATCTTTCAAGCAAATTGATAAAGCGTCTTGCAAGCGATTGTTGATTTTATTCTGAAGATCATTCATCAAGATGCAATTCTTGTAGTTTAGATAATTGAATAGTTTCATGAATTTGAAGTAGAAGACATTAAAAGACTTGTTTATCTGTTTCAGAGCATTATACTCATGATGACACTTTTGATTCTTATTCTAATCATCATAAATTGACTTCAGATGCTTGAACAGCTTATAGATTGAAGTGTATGAATGAGATGTATCATGATGATGTCAAATGAATGTTTGTTTTGCTGCATCTTCTTCTAGTTTAAATATCACATAAATAATACAGATATTTTCAGTATGAAAATGATCTGCATTTGCTTCAAGCTTATCATCAATCTTGATTCTTCAGCTGTCTCATGTTGATTCAACATCTTCATCAATAAAGATAGATGAATTCAAAAACTTGTAGAACTTGTGATGATCATTGTTGAATAAAATAAATGACTTTCATGTGAAAGTATGAAGCTCAAAATTTAGCTGTTTCATAGTAGTTTGAGAATTTGCAGACTCAGTGAGCTGACAAGATAAAGATTAATCAGATGAACATTGTGTTTTTTTTAAAGTCAACACTTTCGCTTATAGCTTAGTGATAGTCTCTTCTTGAGTCTCTATTGTGTTTTGATTGATTTCTAGCTCATTCAATCTGCTGATATGTTTGACTTGTAGAATGATTCATTGCTTGATGCATTTCAAAGTCATGTCTCATTGATCTCTTAGCTCATTTAACATCTTGATGATCTTGTTCAACTGTTCACAAGTTCATTGATGAAGTTGTTTCTTATTCTTTATGTTTCATGAAGTTTTGACTTGTTTGACTTCAGCTAAAGCATCGCTGAATAGCATGAAAACTCATCTGCTTGCAGTGCTTTTAAAAAGATGAATTGATCATGACTTGACTGATTCAAAGTCACATGTCATAATGAGAAAGATATTAATAGATAAATAGATTTGAGAATGATGTTTTTTGATGAAAGTAATTCAAAGAAGTTTTTGTGAATTTTCTGATAAACAAATGAATGCAATATTCAAAGAATCTCTTGTGAATAAAAGTAATATAAATTCAAAGAATTTCTTGCAAATTTTCTGAATGAACGAAGTAGATTATTTCATATCATCTACACGTTGATAGCAGAATAGTTGATGAACATTTATCTAATGTTAGAAATCAGCATAAAGTGAGTCATATGAATGTCATTTAACTAATTAATAAATGCTAAGAAAGAAAAGTATTTACAGAAAAGAATCTGATTCTTAATATGTGTTTCTGATCTCTGCGCTAGGCCTGAAGAAAATGTGTTGTGACATCAACAAGATGTTGAGAAAGAAATAAAAGAAACTGTGTCATAGCTGAGTCAACTAGCTCTAATCAATATGCAATCAACTCACTAATGTTGATTGTGAATTGATTAAAGTTAGATGAAGCGAAGGCTAGAATCATAACAGAAAGTAACTTTGACAGAAGACTTAACTTATACATTTCTTAAAACAATAATGACTAATCATGAATTATCAGACGAGATAATTTCAAATAAAGACAAGCTCTTCACATTGAAATTCTGAAAATCATTAATGAATCAATTAAAAATTCATCATAAATTATCAACAGCTTATCATTTGCAAATGAATGAATAAATGAAAAAAATGAATCAAACATTAAAACAGTATTTTAAATGTTATATCAACTATAAACAAAATGATTAAGTACAGTTATTATTAATAATACAGTTGATTTACAACAACGCAACTATAAAAACAATTAACGTGTCATTATTTTATGTAAACTATGAGTTCAAGTCAAAAATTTTTAAGAAATCGCGTGATTTTATATAAATAGCACAGAAATTTGATAATTAATCGAAATTAAAAAAAATCTCAAGCTGTTTAAAGTCAACGTTTAAAAGAAGATCATTAATAAATGATTCAATCAGTTATCATCTTTCATTTTTCTTGAGTTTTTTAATGTTCTTGAACTTTCGTTACATTATATTCTTTCAGCAAAATTTAATTAATTTTTATTATTTTTGCAGATGAGTGATTTTAATAAAAGTCTTACTTAACTCAGTGCAAAGACGAGCTTTTTTCTTACAAACTCATTTTCACTCAACGTTAAAAATAATCAAGTCATATTTGCGACTTAAATATACACATTCAACACAACGATCAAAGTCTTTATTAACTTGACACTTCATCAAATGAGTAACACAGTTTTTGCAAACACATATAATTAAACTGTTATCATTTCAAAGTTTTTTCAGCAAATGATGATGTATTAAAATCACGTTTAACAAATATTAAAACTATGCGCGAAAAGTGCATAAGAAACAAAACGACTGAACTTTGATTGATAGAATCATGATCATGTGTCATTGATTCAAAATAATAAAAATCAGTAAAATCATCAAGCAATCTTGATGATTTAAAAACAGAATCAGTGAATTCATTCAATTATTTAAATAATTCAACGAGTTTTTTATGTTTATATAACGACAGTGTTTCTCTTAGATAAAAACCTTGTGTTCAATTCATGTAATACTTAATATATTTTGTTGTCTTAACTATTTACAAACTTCAGTTTAATAATAGTATTTATTATTTGATCTTTTTTTATATTTTATATTGTTATAAAGATAATCATTACATGACGTTTTAAAGATGAATTAAATGATTTAAATATACGATTTAAATGCATAAAAATGATGGTTTTTAAGAGCAAAAATCATGAAGAGAACTTAATATTAAACTCAGACTTAGCAGATATTAAAATTACGCACAAGAAGTGTGTAAAGAATAATATGACTAAACTCTGATCAACAAAATCATGATCATATGTCACTGATTCAGAAAAATAAGAATCAGTAAAATCATTGAATGATCTTAATGATTCAAAGACAGAATTAATGAATTTGTTCAATGATTTAAATGATTTAATGAATTTTTTATGTTTATATAATGAAAGTGTTGATTGATGATAAGATTCATCTGTACATGATGTCAATTATGAATCTTTTGATTCTATTCTGCATTCAAATAGAATTAAAAAAGTCTAGAGATCTCAATATGATGCAGTTTGATTGAAGTTAAAACATTGCGTGATCGTGAAAACTGTCATGCAGAGTTTTCATTCATGCAACAGCATTCACTCTAACAGTTACAATCAATTTATGAAGAGAATTCAATGACAATTCGATGTCAGTAAAAGATGAAAGAATATATCACTAGTAGAAGAGTTGACACAGAGCGCAAATCTGATGTTGTTCTACAAGTGATCAAAGAAGTGATTTCTCGTCGACTGCATTGATATATCAGACTTCTCTACTTATTGACGTCGTGAATGATACTTCAATGAAAAGATATCAGACATCGACAATTCGGCGAAGAGCTTGGGTAGCTTGTGAGCTAGTGGGCAAAGTCGCTCGAAGCATAATGCGCCCGAGACGCATCAGCTAGCTACTAGAAGAGACATGTGCTACAAGCTAGCTGCTAGCAACATAGATCAGCTACGTGTCAGCTGCTAGCTGATTTAGCAACATGGTCAGCTACAAGTCAGCTGCGAGCTGGTTTAGCTGGTTTAGCTGATTTACTACCGCAGCTGTTCATGCTTCGCTTCATAGGGCTGAGTCTACCTGTAGAGTTTTTAGCTTCGCCCTTCACTCTTCTACATCTACATGTTCAGCTATCAACTCAGCTACCTACTCGTCATCCTACATGCTCGCCTATCTACATGTTCAGCTACCAACTCAGCTATCAACTCAGCTACCAACTCAGCTACCTACTTGTCACCCTACATGCTCGCCTACCTACATGTTCAGCTACCAACTCAGCTATCTACTCACCAGCCTACTCACCAGCCTACTCACCAGCCTACTCGCCAGCCTACTCGCTTCAAAACATGCTTCAAAACATGCTTCATGCGACGTGTTCAAACACGCGTTATTCACTCCATGACCTACTCCATAGTATGCTCCATACATACTCCATAGCACATGCTAATTAGCTCAATAGAAAACACCCTTCATGACTCGATACCAAACTCCCTACCAAATCCTCTACCAAATTCCCTATCAAACACCCTATCAAACACTCTATCGAGCTCCCTATCGAATACCCTACATGCTTCAAAATACGCGTCGGTCGGGCGCATAACACGCGTCAAACAGTGCTTCAAACAATGCTTCCTACGTGGCTCCCTTCATGGCTCCCTTCATGGCTCCCTTCATGATTCCCTGCCCACTCGACACCCTACATGCTCACCTATCTACTGGCCTACATGCTCACCTATCTACATGGCTTCCTACCAAGCTCCGAATTGCTCCATATCCAAGGATCAAATTTGATCCCTACCGAACACCAAATATGAGCCCTACCAAACACCCTCCATGGCTCCCTCCATGGCTCCCTACCAAGCTCCGAATTGCTCCATATCCAAGAATCAAATTTGATCCCTACCGAACACCAAATATGGGCCCTACCAAACACCCTTCATGGCTCCCTCCATGACTCCCTCCATGGCTCCCTCCATGGCTCCCTACCAAGCTCCCTACATGCTTCAAAATCGCGTCGGTCGGGCGCATAACACGCGTCAAACAATGCTCTTTCCATGGCTTCCTTCATGGCTTCCTTCATGGCTCCCTTCATAGCTCCCTTCATGGCTCCCTTCATAGCTCCCTTCATGGCTCCCTACCAAACTCCCTATCAAACTCCCTTCATGGCTCGACTTCGCACTAAGCACCTTACATAGTCAAAAATTCGTAAGTAGATGGTTAAATAACTAGTTAGATAATCAATTCATTGAATCATTTATTTGATTACATAGCTGTTAACAAATCGTGAATGTAGAAACTGTAGCATATATTGCGCATTACATATTTTGCGCAAAGGGTGCTATTTGAGCAAAGGGTGCCATTTGAGCAAATGGCTGTCACCAAGAGCTAGAAGCGCACGTAGCTAGCTATTAGCTCTTGGTGTGTGGCTATTAGAGCTTGTATGCTAGGAGCTCGGCTAAACAGATGTTTTTGGCTCCTGCTAGCTTGAGGCGCATTTAGCTGGTTTTAGCTGGGTTCGCACTTTTGCCGATGAATAAATAAGTCGTTTCAAATGATGAGTCTGAATTCATTACTACATGTGTTCGAAGAAGTAGTGATTCATCGAATGCGCTGATATACTGAAGAGACTCGATGAACTCGACTTCTGTATCTGAATAGCGACAAGTCATACATTTATCTATGAAGACAATTGAAAGTTCAGAAGAACGATCAGAACGCATTCTTCACTATCGATCAGAGCTAAGCATTCAACTACGACTGCGATCGCACATCTATAACAGCAACTTATTCAATGTTTACGTGACACAAGACAAGAGCAGAATAGAGTTATTTGTTACAATCACACTCTATCTTCTCATCGTGCATATCTTTCTTTCACGTATATTTCCTTGCTCGATGAATGATAATCATCGAGCAAAGAACACAGTTTCGGCATTACAATCACGAGCATCATGAATGCAATGATCTTCGCAATCGAAGATCAAAACATCGTTGTATAGAATATCATTAATATGAAGAGCAGAGCAAGAATGATGAATCGCAAAGAAACAGCACAGACACGCAGTAAGAGTTTATTCAAGCGTTACATGCTGAATAGAAGCTATAGATTCATAACTGAATACATAGTCTCAGTGTTATAGTCTCGACGGCGAAGAAGTCGCTGTGTAGTCGACAAGCGGTTTTCTTTCTCAGTGAGTTTTGTTCGTTCAATATACATAGCATAAAGTCTCTCATGAATCAATTCATTATCGATGTTGCACAGAGTATGAATATAAATTTAAATTTAAATCTAAAATCTAAATCTAAATAATGAAAGTGTTTTTCTTAGATAAAAATCTCGTGTTCAACTCATGTAATAATCAATACAGTTTATTGTCTTAGTTATTTTTAAATCTTAAGTCTAGTAATAAAAGTTTATTATTTGATCTCTGTTTATATCTTATGTTATTAAAGAGACAATCATTATATTATTTACAAGTTTATTTAATAAAATTTCGTATTAAAATTTATAATATTCTTTTTTTTAAATTTAAGTAAACGTTATTTTACTTTCTTAAATATTTAATTAATAAAGTTTAAAAATAATTTAAAGAATGTTTTTTAATATTGAAATTTATAAAAATCATTAATATTAAAGAAATTTTCGTTTAAGTAAAAAATTATATCTTTATTAAATGTTTTGTTACATTTTTTTTATATTAACAATATAGTTTAAAATCATTTTTAAAAATAATAAAAACTGTTATTTTGTTTAACTTTATAAATTGCGAGAAATTTAATATTTACATTTTAACTTGTTCGTGAAAAAATATTAATGATATTAATTATAAAGACAGACTTCAGGTCTTTAAATACGATGATATTAACGACAGATTAAACCCTGTGTTATTGTTCGTTATCTCTTCTATCATTATTGTCAGAAATATTGATTTCGATCGTCATCTCGATCTCTTCCTGTCTGGCGGGAGAGACCTCTGACTCATGCGGGGCTGAGGTGCTTTTCACTCTTGATCCACGATACTGACCAAGACTGAGAATGGAGCCCTTATGAGATGGACAGTACGAGATGCCAAGAGCAGTGCCCCCGCCAAAATGCTTGCAACGTGACCGATCAGGATCCTTCCCCACTCATGAAGCCTTACCAAGCCGGAGCTGCTCCGTTCTTGCCTTAGCAGCACATTCGATAGCTTCTCGTGGCAGCTGCGCTCCAACAGCTACTTTAGACGGCTCCTAGTACAGGGGGAAAACCATTTCCTTCTTCAGCTCTCTAAACTTTCGCGCCAGGCTACCCTCGGCGACGTGATCACGGGTCTTACAGCCATCTCCAGCAGAATGGACATTGCAGCAAGACCAAGTCACGATGTTGCGGGAAGTATCAATGCTTTCCTTGCTGTTACTCTGAAGCCCTCCTGGTTTACCTCATTAGAAGATTCGACTGCGAATCCAAAGTATGTGTACGTACTATCATGAAAGCTACACCCACCACGGGAGCCCGCTTCGTCTACAAAATCCTGCTTACACTTGCGGCAGCGCTTGAGCGCGATGGTTCCAACAGCGGTGGGACACTCCTGGTATGGAGGGAGTGCCATGTGGACGCCGGCCGTCTCGAGGCTCTTACGGTGAGCTATGTCTGCCAGGATGAGGTTTGCTTTGCGAACTATTCCCACATTCTCCCTCTTATCCGTCTTGCAGATACGCAAGAGGGCCTCCCGCAGCTCGTGCTGGTTGAGTTTGAGGATGTTCGCATCGACTTCCCACTGCTGCTGCTGCTGAATGTCCATGGCAATTAGAAGTTACTCAATCGCTTTCGTGCTGAAACCAAGGGCGGGAGTGATATGATGTGATGGGACTGCGACTTCAGACAAATGCCGTGCGGATGGGTGCCGTGCTCAGATGTGATGCTGTGCCGATCACTTGGGCGATGATGGCGGGAGTGTAGTTGTTCTGCAGCACCATACTGATGCACTGCACCAACATCTTTCTAGAAGACCAGGCACCTATGAAGAACGAGGCATAGAAAGAAATAACAGGGTGTTATGCAATCTAGAGGAAGGCGTGTCCTGGGGTGCTGAGGGTCGGAGTAGGGGATCAGAGTAAACATGAGTAAGCAGAACCTTTGGCCCTCCCAATTCGCTAAGCTGTTGATCGGTCGAGATGGCTGACCTTCTTGAGGCACATCTCCACTACTATCAGTTGCTAAGGAGGTCCTTCGGATGGAGCTACACTCGTCACGTTGCAGGCCTCTCCGGGTCCACTATTTCCACATTTGGGATCCAAATCCCGACTCGCCGCAGGAAGGAAATGTGGGAGAAAGCAATCTGTAGTACACGTATTACAGCCATAACCGTGGTCTGCGAGGTACACTTGAACCCTATCCATTTGTTCCGTTATTGCTGCATATATGGCGAAGTCGAGGAAATTCGCCTCTACTCATGCCTTCATTCGTGTAGTGTAGTTTGGGATTCTTCTTTTATCATCAACGTTCAGTTCAAGAACGAAACGCTGATTCACGATCGAAATGGCCAAAATAAGCGAGGCATTTGGTCCCCCACTTTCAAAGGATCCCCAATCCGCATGGGAGAGATTCCTTGAGTCGGTTCAGGAATACCCTGACAAGCTGGCGGTTGCATCAGTTCATCAGCCGCACGACCTTTTTGGGATCCCATGTTCAGCACTGAAAGGCGACGGCAAGCGCAGTCAACGGCCATACTTGCGATGGACTTACAAGAGCTTATTGCAGGGAGTTTCTCGGCTCACTGCAGGTTTGAAATCTGTGGGCGTTAAGCCAGGCATGCCGATATTTTGTTTTCAGGCTAATGGCGCCGAGTACCTGCTCACCTTGTAGGTTGAGCGCCTTGATCTGTCGGGTACGATCTTGCTAACACGGCAAAATCAGGTGGTCCTCGTTTGCGATGGGTTGTGTTCTTGTGCCCATTAACCCGCGCAACTTGGCCAACAAGAACGAGATCACGCACATGATTAAGACTGCCCTCAAAATAACCCCAGGTAGCACACCAGTTGTGATTACCGCTGATGCTATCTCGGCCACCGCAGTAGATGCCCTGGGCCTTTTGGTTGACCCTACTAAAATTTTACTATCAAGCTCCGATGTGTTAGAAGGGTGGATCCCATTCGAGAAGCTGATGCAAAGACCCGCAGCAAATGGTGTGAAAGAGGCAGAGCAGCATCCGAAGAACGCTGCCGAGGGTGCTGTTTTGTTCACGAGTGGAACCACTTCCATGCCGAAGGGGATCTTTACTGAACGGTCTACCCACGCCTGGTTCATCGAGTCATGGGCCAGGAGCCGACCGTATGACGGTATTTTCGCCGGCTCGAGATTTTGTTGTGTGCTCCCGAACAATCACTCCTTTGCTCACTATATGGTCGTCTGTGCCCAGTCCATTGGGGCAGCAATAATTTATCCCGGGCCAGGGTTCGAAGCAAATGCCATGTTAGAAACACTCCACCGGGAAAAAGTCACTCAGGTTAGTCTGCTGGATCCTCTTTCCTCGGGCTCTGTATCACCACATAAAGCTAGAAATTGAGCACTGTTGACTCTTCACTTCGATAGTGCGTAATCCCTGCTGGGGGCATGTTCTTCTCTCATTTCCTGCAACTGTCATATCCGCCATCACCCACGATCATGAAGCAAAGTGGTAATACTAATTCAGGCCTTCGATAGCACCGTCATCATACCGACAATAATCCACGCTCTCATCGCAGCCAAAGCTGGCCACGCACAGCGCCTCGGCCTCACCCAAGTGATCGTCGGCGGCGCAGTGCTATCACCGGATTTCCGTCGCTCCTGCATGGAACAGCTCGGGGCAAAAAGTGTGGAGAATTGGTATGGCATGACAGAGGGGCTGCTGGTTCGACCGGGAAACCAAGGTGATGTGTCCACGGTGGTGCACGGTGACGAAGTGTCCATAGGATGGGTAATGCCTGGTTACTCGATACGGATCGCTGACCTTTCGACCAATAAGCCCGTGCCGAGGAATGCAAACGGCGAGCTTCAAGGCTCCTGCGATATTATCACAAGATACATCGGAGGCGCCAGCGCAGACAACTACTACAACGATGCAGATGGACGGATGTGGTTCAAGTCAGGGGACCAGGCAAGAATGGACAGTCAAGGACGTATCTTCATAACTGGGCGTTACAAGGACATGTAAGCGCGCAACAAAGCCTATCACTTACTATACTAACCCAACATAGTATAATTCGTAGCGGCGTGAACATATCCCCCGCTGCAATTGAGACCGCTGTCTCCAAGGATCCCGGTCTTGCCTCTCTCAATCCTCAAGTCGTTGGTGTGCCAGACGCCGTTGCAGGAGAGGTACCCGTTGCTGTCATCTTAGGGGTCGCCTGCTCGGGCATCACAGAGGCCATCCAAAACGCCATCCTCCAGAACCTTGGTAGTGAATTTGTTCTTGATGATGTTATCTCTGCTCGAGACCTTAATCTGTCCGATTATCCGCGCACCATGGCGGGGAAGATTCGAAAGACAGAGTTGGCTGAGCTCATCAAGATATACCGGGCTGGAAGAGACAAGCCGTCTGCCATTCTCGACAGCGCAGAGGCGGCCACAGTGGTCAAGAACATTTGGGCCAAAGCCATAGGCTTTGATCCCTCTCGAGTGCCTTTGAGCAGACCAGTCGGGGAGTTTGCTGATAGCATCACGGTGATGAGAGTTCGGACTGCCATCACGCGGCAAACCGGCAAGACTCTGTCCATAGCAGATATGATCGGCACAGACACGATTGCTGGTCACATCGAGCTTATACAGAAGCAATCTGTCGAAGAGAAATTGGTTGTCAAGCGTCCGATCCGAGCGGGGCCGCCTGAGGTTGACGACATGATACATCTTTTGGAGGATCCAGAACTGCTTCAACCCACGAAGAGACTGGTTGTGGATAAGATCTCTGCGTTCGGGCTTGATTGGGCCGACGTGGAGGATGTCGTGCCTGCTTACGATTTATATAACGTTTTGGCAGAAACCAGAATATTTGATACTTGGGGCATGAAATTTGGGCTTTCAACCCAGAAGACGAACAAGACAGTAAGTTTCCACCAAATTACCAGTGTCAGCAACTGAGAGGTTTCAGGACTTGAGGAAGGCAATGAAAAAGATGCTGGCCAACAATAGGTTCCTAGCGTCCTTCTTGGTTTGGGACAGTACAGCGCTAAAGCCTGACGTTGCCCTCCACGTAGCAGTACGCCAGACGGATAAAATCTTCGATCTCGTGATTCAGGACGGCGGGAAGCTGAAAAAAATCGACGACATCAAAACGACAACGGCCAACTATCCCCATCCCAGTCATGCTATGTTCCCGGGCCCTTTGACCCGTGCTATGCTGTACGACATCGAGGAAACAGGAACCATTGCTGTGATCCTTGCTGTCAGCCATGCTGTCGTGGATGCATCATCGGCTCAGATCTTCAGAGAAGACCTCGACAATGCATTGGGCGGAGCATCTCTTGAGGAACACGTCGATTTTAAACCCTATGCTGACAGCTACTACAACTTCCGAACGTCAGCAGAAGCAAGGGCTGCGGCAAATTGGCACGTCAAGCGACTCGAAGGCCTAGAATCGCACAGGAAAGCACTCGAAAACCCCTTCCCGGTTCCAAAGGGTACGTATGAAGCCAGGATTGCAGCGAGCGGCCGAGACTTGACCCAACATGTGTTCCAAGTTCCAGGACTCGATGACCTGCGCAGAGAGCACAAGCAGATCGCACTCAACGTCGTCGTGAAAACTGCTTTTGCACTGGTCCAGGTCTACCGCACCGGACACACGCATGCGCTCTACCAAAATTTCGAAGCTTCCCGCACGTCATTCCCGTTCCTACCGAGATCTCTAGAGTCCAGAGGCGAATTTGGGGCAGCAGATGTGGCCGGGCCCACGGTTCAGATCGTCATCAACCTTGTCGAGGTTGACAGGGCACAAACAGTCTTGGCCTTGCTCAACCATATGCAAACGGAGCAAACCAGCTTGACAAGACATGCCGCGGCCCCATTCCGCCAAATCATGGAGGGACTTGGGCCAGCTGGTTGCCTGCTACCTGCTATGGTCAGTCATCAGGCGTTCAACTGGCTGCCTACAATGGGTGGGATGATGAGAAATCCCTACGAAAACATGGAGATGGTGCACATGGACACATACCCCGCTGCTGGGATTGGAATCCTCGCAGGTCTGGGTGGACCGGATTCAAGTACGGTTTTCATGCAGGCTATGGGTCAGATGTTTGATGAATGTGGCCTTAGAGAGTACATGACGCAGATAGAGAAGATAACGAGGTGGCTGACGGACAGGAACAATTGGGAATCTCCAGTGGGTGGATTCACCACCGTTCTGGAAGATTGAGAAGGGAGGGCAATTTAGACAGGCTGAAAATTTCTCGTGGGCTCATGGATCAAAGTGACCGCTCCGTACATGCCTTGCTAAGCCTAATGCTCTCCGTGTCTATGGAATTCAAGGCCTATGGCCCTACTTATGGTGGGGAAGTCACAGTCTGATCGACGATAATTGTAGACGATTCTTTTGATGGTGTTCGGTGTTGCTCAAATGCCCCTTACTCAGCTTATTGACCTGATAACGCACTTGTTTTGCCTCCTACCTCTCTCCTTTCTCTCCTTTCACGCTCCTGTCGGATCACGTTGGAGTGCAGCTCATGATCAATAACACTCACTTCTTTCAATGTTCCTGAGGCTGTAGCACATCCATTCTGCGCCGTTCAGAGTTTTTAGATACCACATAGGTCGCAGTGCAAGTATATTAATTAATAATCCTCCAACATGGCAGTTCAGCCCTGGTAAGAAATGACTTGAACGCCATTTCTGAGCTCTCTCACTCGATATTATTGACTAAGAGCATTCGGGTTCTAGAAAGCTTGTGTCCCCATAAGACCTAAGAATCTTCGATAACAATCGAAACTAACAGATTCAAGCCCTTTATAGGCCAAAACCTTTACCAGATGGACATTGTACGACATTCCACTGTAGCCTCTAGCAAGCTACCAATCTTCTACTTCTCCTCATTGTTCGGCGAAAACCAGCAATTTTGACCAGAGTCTACCTGCTCTAGCGAACTGGTGAAGCGATTTCGAACACCACTGCCCATAAGGGTCCTATAGCGGTTCAGCCTCAGTGATTCGAACCCACATGTCCCAATGAACCCAGCCCGTATAGGCTCTCTCCTTCCATGGACTTCCCGGGTATACTAGCTGCCAGTCAAATTCGCGCATCAACTTCGCAGGGCAAAACAGATTAGCTTCGCGGTCGGTCTCAGGTAGGTGGGAAGGTCGGTCAAGGCTCTGAACTTTCGGGCGAGCGTTGGTTAAGTCAGACATACCTCGAAGAATATCTTGTTAAGCTCCATGTAGGCGAGCAGTTTCCCCGAGCACATCCACCGCCCGTACCCGAAAGTGAGGTCTATCGTGCGTGTCATGTCGTTCTTCTTCGCTTCATCGCATTCGAGGAATCTCTCCGGTCGGAAGAGCTGGGCGTCCTGGCCGAAGATTTCCTCGCGTCTGAACATGGCGGGGGCGTTCCAGCCGATGCCACTAGAGGAACAGTGGATGTTAGTTTTTGTTTGTGCGTGGCTTCAATATCTTTCTTTCCGAGGTCTTTGATCGGATAATTTTGCAGGAAACTAAGCTGCAACTCTCACTTACGTCCCTGCGGGAATGAATTGTCCCAGGATCTTCTCGCCTCCCGCGGGAACGTCCTTGTAGAACCCGGACGTGGCGGGGGGCCGCATGCGGAGACCCTCGAAGATCACGGCCTGCGATCGCAAAGTGTCAATACCTTCAACTATGTTCAGTTACTTGAGATGCGAACCTGCAGATAAGGTAGTTCCCAAGCTTGTGCATTCGTAATGGGTGATGATGCTTTGCCCGATTTTACTGCGTCTGTGATCTCAGCCTTTAAGCGCTGATAGGCTCGAGGGCATGCCATGATATGCACTTGAAATTTCCAGAGTCAGCCAAGGGTGGTCATCCGTATACATCGTGTCGAAAGAATAGAAGCTGTTGCCAGGGGATAGAGTAATCTCGACACAATGCAGAAATTCCGAATAACTCACGCATTGTGACACGTATAGTCGACGCGGTAGTATCTGACCCTGCGGCTATCTGAATGATGACTTCGGATTTGGTTTCGTTCTCATCCATGCCATGCCGCATAAACGATCCCTATACACGATAGTATCAGGTGAGCTTTGGGGGTATTTACGTAGTGACATTTTCCGCCAAGTCAGAATGACACGACTCACAATCATATCGTCGTGCGAACTATCGTTCTTCTCGAAACGACTCTTGACGATTCCATGCCCAATGCTTATGACACCTCGTTAATGGTCTACCTCATGATGTGATACATGCACTCACCCCATCAACTTTCCTATACCCCTTTCGTCCGTCGTCCTCGGGGCAAAGAAACGATTGAAGGGCGGCTTTATCAAGATACGGCGCAGCAAGGGAATGTCTCCGGTAGTCGAGATGAATCCAAGAAGCCGCTCTACACCATTCGCGTAGCCATACAAATCTTCCTTCGCAGCCATAAAGCCAAAGGCCTTGCCATAGGCGATCTCGGTAATAATATCCAAGGTAAAGTACCGGACGAAGTGCGCAAAGTCGAGAGGCTTGAGTTGATCTGCCGAAGAGAGATGCCTGGTCCGGAGGATTTCCACGAGATGCTGTATCATGCGATCAACAGCCGGCTCGAAAACCATCCCGTCGCGTCCGCCATAGCCATGCGCGGTCTTAGCCTTGCGAGTATCATGCGGCCCGATCTTGATGGAACATAGGAGATTGTCATGGTCGGGGTCCATCTTGGTCGCAGTATACCACTCATTCCGGTTGGCCGTGCTCCGAGCACCGTTCATCTGCTTCACCGCCTCCGGATGATCCGTGAGAATATAGTTAGGTCCTATGCGAACCAAGGGCCCGTATTTCCGGAGGTTCTCATATTCCATACCACGGCCCCGTATTATTTTGCTTGCCACCCATAGATAAGAGAATGAGGCCAACCAAGGTCCTGGGATATGGCGAAGTCGATACCAAGTGGCAATGCATGAGACGACATACCAGGTTATGAGCCCGATGGCCACCAGTCCCAGCGGGGCTGATACACCCATGGTTGAGCTTGAATAATAAGGTATGTGATTGGGGATTGAATAAGAATAAAAATAGCCCTCGTGAATTAGCTTAAGTAGAATCACACAAAAAACAATATGAAACAACGGTACTACAAAGTGTCATCCTACATTTATATGAAAATTCAACGGAATCCTCTGACAACTTTGGTAGAATCGCTGTAAACTTTACGCTAAAACCAGATTTCCCTTATGCGGAATTTCTCTATAACCAGCTTCGACTTGTACCTTCGAAATTTCCAGATAAGGTGTGTGTGTATAAGAGAGGCGAGACAGTAGAGCTAGCATATATTCCTTGGTTCACATACGACAATACATTGTTATTATGCAGGGAAGTATTGCTAATGCAATCCGGTGGAGCCCCTATTTCGTTCGCATATACTCTACCAGGATTCAGCTCCTCCGGAACCCTCCGTCTTCTTCTGATCCGTGGCTCTGCAGCACATTCGTTCCCGCTGTCAACTTTCAAGGGCAACGGGAGTCGCGAGGCAGCCTTGTCTTACTCTGCTTCCTAAACAAACAAGCAGGGTTAACGTAGTAGAAGATAACTCATCAGTGGGGGACAAAAGTCGTGGTAGCATAAGCGAGAATAACCGAGTCTCGAAGTTGCCGCTTATGCTACCACGACTTTTGTCCCCTGCTGATGACTCATTGTGAAAGGGGAGCAGGTTCGGACTGTTTTCCGGAGTGCGAAGAAATTGTTGTTTGAATGAAAGATTCTTCAAAGATAAGGGGTCGTTGATTGATCATCCAGGGATCGGACCGTTAAGTGGTAGAATAACGGGTAAAAGACTCGGCCATGAAGATCGTCTGTACCTACCGTAGCGTCTTGTATTGTTAGAGGTTAAGGTACTGTACTAGTACTTACTACTTTTCCGGGGGGATTGTTGTTAGAATGATCTTCAAAGACAGGGGAGTTGATTGGTCATCAAAGCGAAGATAATCCTTGACTGTGGCTTCAGTATTAACAATAAACCCCCTGGATACGTTGTAGTACCTACCTCACAGTACAACGTACAGGGTTTACTACGTACTTAAGACAAAAGGACAGCTTACCATCTTTCAAGGGAAATTATTGTTGGCGTGATCTGCAAATACAGGGCGTTTGGATTGGTCAGCACAGCAAAAATAATCCCTGACTGTGACTTCAGCGCCAACAATAATTACCCTTGAAGTATAGTAGCTGGACCCTTGCTGGTTGTCGATCGGTGTACTAGTATATCGATGCGCTATTGGCTATAATTCCCCGGGAGCCGCATCGGGAGTCCCGGAAGCCCCACGCTACAGTAGCTCAGGGCTCCCCGGGCCGGGCTCGATAAGTACCAGTAGATTGCCGATGCGACGTCTATGTACAGTACTACCACCAGTACAATGAATATGAACTGTAGCGTGTGTTCGAATCCTTCGACAAGGTATACAAAGAATCAACCGGTTTGTATCTACGTTGCTGCTCTTATCTCTTCTCTATTAGGTGATTTATTCTCCGAGAGTACTGCATCATTACGTTGAGACTAAACGTGCTTACGTGATAACCCTGTGGATCGTAGCGCTACTCTCTCTGTTCACTCAGGTCCTCTGAGGTAGGTAGTGTGAAAAATGTCCGAGGGGACCGAGCATGATTCTGCTATGGCTGAATTTGTCACAGACCTGCGTGGTCTGCTTAGGATCAGCTCCCACGGGGCTAACCGGCATATAGCGATTATCTCCGCTGGTGTCCTACTTACGGTAGCCTATTTGAAACTTGCTCACTAGGTAGGTTGTGCGCTTCCCTTGCTGAGCGGGATTCAACTAAGCGGCCAGAGCTCGGTTTCAAGTCCGATGTCACTTCGGCTGAGGAAAAAGGATTTATCGCCAAGCAGTATATAGAACCATTAAGTTCTCATCATTCATTGAACCCTGGGGAACGGGCCGTCCGCGATGTCAGCGCCCGTTAAGCCTGCGTCACGGTCATCATCCACTAGAGGCTTGCAGAAATGGACTTCCGAGCAGGACGCACAATTGAACGCTGCCGTGTTACAAGGTAGGTCGATACAAAGAGCATCAATCGGCTATACGAGGGGGGAAACCCTGGCTGACTGGTCTGGAACTCAGAACAACCCGGATGCACAATCAGCTGGCAGAAGATAGCCGATAGATTTCCCGGGAAAACGAGAAAGGATTGTCGCAAACGATGGCATTACTATATTGCGCAGCGCTTTCAAAGAGGCTCATGGTCGGAGGAGGAAGATGCAAGACTCAGACAATGTATACAACAATACGGCACAAAATGGAGTAAGATTGCGGCCTTTGTAGGTACCAGAAACGGGGATCAATGCTATAAGCGCTGGACGGACACACTAGACCCGCAAATCGACAGAAGCCCTTGGAGAATGGAGGAGGTAACAGCGGGCGCTTTCCATAAGTTTCAAGCATGACGATGATCTCTAATTGTGTGACAGGATGCGTTGCTTCTGGAAGGTGTCCGGATGATGGGAAGGAACTGGAAGGAGATCGTGAACGGCAAGCTGCCCTGCCGGAGTGGTCTCGCAGCCAAGAACCGTTACTCTTTCCTGCAGCGTCAAATGGAGAGAGGCCAGCCTCTTGCGGGAGCTGGAACATGCGTCCATGACCCGGAATCACGGCCAAATTTGAATTTCCTGGAGAATACCCCGGAATCGATTGATTCGGCTCCATCTCTTGATATCGACACCATACTCGCGAATCTGGACGACAATACTGATGTGGCCAGTCTGTCGATCCCAGATCCAGGGCTGAGACCAGGGCTCAATGGAAGCAATCGTCATGCAGATTTCTTTGGCAACAGCGATCCTCTGGCGACAGGGTTTCTGCCAATATTCAACCCTCATCCATCACCAGTAAGGAGCTCAGACATGCATGATTGGACAATGTTCGATGACAGCCTGGCTCACGGCCACTACAATGGCGACATGGACTGGGGACAGTCGGGCAGCAACCTCGCACCTGGAGAATCAAATAAGAGGCACAGCCGGGCCCGAAGTCCGACAGTGAGCCTTTTAATCAGGGCAACATGTCAGCTGGAGAAGACGGAATCGGTAATGGACGAGCTGACGAAAACTATGAACGGCATGACAGTCCGCAGGCAAATCGAGAGCTACCAGCTGTCGGTCGATGAGAATTCGACCTAGTTGTTTTTGGGTTAGAAGCAACAAAGCCGTGGGACCTGGGGATACGCAGAAACGTTGGGATGTGTATTGCTGGGGTCGAATACCGATGGCGCGCTCGTTTGAACTCAGGTCCGTGGCCGTACGCGCCTCGCCGACCTGATCCCTGTGTGATCAGAGAGACTGATAGAAAGACTGATAGAAAGGCTGATAGATAGATTAATCGATAAAGTGATAAAGCTGATAGAAAGTTATGATAGAAAGTTATGATAGAAAGTTATGATAGAAAGTTATGATAGTAATTCTGCTAATAAATAAAGTAATTCGCTTCATAATTTTACTTTCTTTATCTTTTTACCTTATTAAATATATTATTATTAATAATAAATATTTATCATTGAATTTTCTTATAGAAAACTATTTAACTCATTTTCATTAAGTTGAGTGAAAAAGAAAATCTTGTCATTTAACTTATTATTTAACTGAACTTAATAAGTAACGTGATCATTAAATTAAGTAAATTTTAAAAAACTTATTTTAATTTAATTTATTTCATGAATTAAGTTTAAAACATTAAAATAACTTAATAAAGTTAAATTATGTTATAATTTAATCAAGTGTTACTTTAATGATATTACGATTAAAAGTATTAAGAAAAGTTAATGTTAAAAGATGTTACGAGTAAAAAATAACATTTAATTTTAATTATGTTTAATTAACAAGTTAAAATCTTTTAAATATAAATGTTACTCAACATTTAGTAAATATAAAGTCGTAAAACTTTTTTTCATCATTTTTTTTCTTCTTCGTGCAACGTTTTATATTATAATTTAATTGATGAAAAAACAATCACATTATGCGCAAAATGAATTTTTGAAAAGAGCACTACAAATGAAAAAGTAAGAATCAAATAGATGAATAAATGATGATAAATTGCATGAACAGCAGTAATGCTGATTCAATGATGACTGTGAGCAGCATTGACTTATCACAGAGAGACAGTGATGCAAGACTTAAATATTCATGCAATGATGAGATAAATGTTAACAACATCATAAATTTATTAACATAAATATTGATGTTAAAGAAAAAGAAGAGCAAAGATTATTCATGAAAAAAAATGACTTTAAAGCTGATTAAACATCTTTGAAATGTCTTAGAAAGAAAGATTAAAAATCAAGATGCATTCATTGCAAAGAACATATAAAAGTTGAAAACATTCATTCAACTTTTCAATAAACAGTTACAAATATAAGAAAATACATGTTTCATGTTTGAAATGACATCATGAATCAACATAGCAAAAGAAGATGCATCAACAAGAAAGCAATGATTCAGAAATGACTTGTCATTGCTTTGCAAAGAACATAAGATTCTGATGAAAATAATGAAAAGAAAAGAAATGAAGAAAGTATAAAAGAAGTTCATGAATCAGATTTTTCAAAGAATTGCAAGCATATTGATGATGAAATGCAATTTAATCATGTCACTTCACAAGCTTGAAAGCGATGATATTATGCTGCACGCAGTAAGCTCAGAAACTTAAGCAGTTCTAGAAAGATTTCAGAAGTGAATGAAAGAAATTACAGATTCAGCGCAGATAAAACATTAAAGCTTTGCAATACTAGCACATGAAATATACATTACATTGAATATAAATAATCAGAAAATGATCATTAAAAGACTGATAAAAAACAATGCAAGACTGCATGAAGATCTAAAGATGTTAAGAGTAGCTTGATTCAAAAAGATAGTCAAAAGTGAGAAAGTTCATTCATTGTTCATTATAAAAGTCATGATCAAAATAATGATAAATCAACTGCTAAATGTAAGCATGCTGAACTTATATTAGAAATGCATCTGTAAATTGTTTGAAAAGAACTGTTGCATCATTTAATGCTTCAGATGCATTGATTTTGATCATATGATTAAATTCTGCAGAAATGAAGAATGTTGCTTCAAATGTACAAATAAACATCATCATGAAGAATGCATTGTGTTGATGAATAAATGATAATACATGAACTGCAATGACAGTCACAAATTCTGAATGCGCTCTTGTCTTAAGTGAAAACTGCAGATGAAACAATTTAAAGAAATATTTTAAAACAGATTGATCAGATACTTGAAAACATCAAGAAGCAATCACTCATTTTTCTCTGCTTTCTTTTTGAACTTTCTGAATTTATTGAATTTATTGAATTCAATGAATATTTCAATAATGACTAGCAGTTGAAACATCAACGAATCTGCATGACAAGTGATGAAAGTCAAGAAGAGATGAGTCACTTTCTCTTCATGTGTAATTAGCAATTCAAAGAACATGATATCTGAATAAATATAAAAACATCAGATCAGAAAATGTAAAAGATTCACAATGATTAAAAGTATACAAAACATTATCTTTATGCAGAATCAACAACAGCTATAAATAATGTTATAATGAATCAAATCTTTTTATGAATATTACAGTACAACATCAGAAAGTCATTGAAAATTCAAGAGTTGTTTCTGATAAACAGAGAGATTCATGAATTTGATATAATAGTCATTCAGAAACAAGATTGCAATGCTTATGCTTTGCAGACATTTAGCTTGATACACAACTTCTTTCATTTAATGAAAGACTCATCATCTCAAGCAAAAACATGCATTTACGTCAATAAACACTTAAAATTCAATCAATGAATGATGAAAACTATTGAATCAAACATCTGTTTAATCAAGATATAAATCAGCAGCTTGAATGATGAAATGAAGACTTTACAACTTATAAATGTTTATAATTCATGCTCATTATTTATCATTTTTACAGAAGAATCATTTATCATTTCTTGTTTGAATGAATTAATCAAAGTTGATTGTAAACAGTTAATAATAGAAGATTTTAATCTGCATCATTTACACTGAGAAGATAGAAAATGTTTTACTCATCACACAGTGACTGATGCTTTATTAAACATCATTATGAATGCAAAACTGAAGTTATTGCTTAAGTTAAACACAATTATTAAAGAAGTTCACAATCAACTTATGACAATAAATCTGACATTTGACAGTGAGAAAATACAGTTCATGATATATAAATGTGAGATGAAAACAGATTTGCATCAAGAATTTGATCATCTTTCAATAATCATGAAGTTATGTCTGCACACATTCTTCATGCAATTTATGATTCATTGATTATGAAAGAAAATGAACACAGAAGTGCTGAATGCTCATTTAAGAATACATCTTTTTATTGATCATCTTCTCAATGACAAAACAGCGATAAATGACAAAGTAACTGAGATTACTTATGCATTATAAGAAGTCATCAAGAAGTTTACTTCTTAAGCAAAATCATTGAATTAAGCATGTGACTTTTGAAATCAAAACTGCTCAAAAGTTGTAATGAAATTGTGATGATTGCAAATTGCATGAAAAACGCAGAGTACTTTAAAAGCATGAAATGATTATTTGAAATACAACAATTACAAAAACAAGATCATTAAAAAAGCAAAATGTTCACATTTTAGATCACAAATGCACAAGCTGAACAAAGATTCAAAGTCAATTTGATGCTTCGTAAAATAAGCTAGAATTGAAAGTCAGTTATTCAAAAAGCTTTCACAGTTTTCATCACTTAAGAATGATGATTTTAATTATATAACAGACTCATTTAAAGAAAAAACAGAAATGTTATGAAAGAAGTTCTTTTCTTCATCTTCTTAAACAGATTTCAGTGATGTTTCAAGATCATTTATATCATTGATAGTATCATTCAACTCAGTCTTATTGCAAGATGAGATGAGACAGATGATTTAATGAGTAAAAGTCAACAAAGCATCAGATGCATTCAAAATCTCAAATAAAACACTTCAAGTGAGTTTAACAAAGCTAACTTCAATACTAATCAGTTTATTCAATGCATGCATAACTTTCAAGTATCATTCAAAGTAGTTCAAAAAAGCTTAAACAATAATATTATGCAAATTGATTCATTGCTTTATTAAACATCATGAATAAAACATTGAAATCAATCATGATTAAAAGATTAAGCAACATTGCTGAGACTCATCATATGCTTTCAGATGCTCAAATGAGAGCGAGATGCAAGTGATTTATAATTTCAGCGCTGAATTTATTAATAAATCAAGTACACGCAGTATGAAACTGTAAAATTAATTATGTAGTCTTCATACTCAGTTTAAACATCATCGATGCATTCAATCATGTCTCACACATCAAACTTTTACATACATTGAAAATGAAAAGAACATTGAATTATATAATTGATTAAACTTGCAGCTTTCTGAAAAACAGAGAGTCATCTTTGATATTCAATGAGCAAACAAGCTCAATGCAATGAGTAAATGCTGACATATCACAGAGATTTCTCATATCTTTGATTCTCTTTCTATTTTTTAACACAAGCTTAATTGAAAAATGCAAAGCACTAGAAATTAAAATCAAAGTGCTTAACTTTGTAAATGACATCAATATTCTGATTTATGATAAAATTATGAAATCAAACTGCAAAATGCTGAGTTGAGCATATGATGTCTGTGCAAAGTGAGCTTGAATTTATGACATCACATTTGCTTCAGAAAAATATAAATTCACACACTTCACATGTAAGTCAAACAAATTTGACATGATGACTAGTTTATGCATAGAAAACTTAGTAGTAAAGTTGAAGTCAGATGTATGAATTCTTGAAGTTCAATTGAACATGAAACTTCAATAAGATTCACATCTTCAACAAATAAAGATAAGTCACATCAGTAAGATGCTGATGCTTAGTTAACTTAAAATCTTCATTTAAAGAACTACATTTGCAAAAGCAAGACAAATTTACTCAATAATGATAAGATTAAAAATGACGTTTGAAGCATCAATATGACATCAACGTGATAAAGAAGAAGAATTGTTGAACATGAAATGAAGACTAGAAGGTCTTCAAAATCAAGCGTTGTATCATATGATAAACATCTTCAAGAAAGTGAACACTGAAACGCTGAAAGCTGAAATATATACATTTTCACTTCATGTTCATTTGAACAAGCTATAGAATCAGACTACACTACGCAGTTGAATTAATGACAGAATGCGAAAGACTCAATGAGCATGCAAGATCATACATGCTCATTTAATAGAAATTAATAAACTCATTTCACGTTCTTTGATCTTTAAAAAGTGAATATTTTTAAATGTTTCAATTTGCAAAGAAGTAAAGATATCATCTAGATGCAGATGACTCAATCTTTCAATGTTAATTTTAACAGATAAACAAACAATTACACAGTTTTATAAAAATCAATGAGACATTAAATGAGAAATCTACAAAAAATGCATCGCAGACATAAACATAATTCTCGCTCAAAGATCTCATCTATTCAAGAAATTGATAAGAATACACAATGATTTTCAAAAGATTGAAAGCATTCTTACAATTTACATCAGAATTGAATGCATAGAGCTAAATGTTTATCTGCACTCAAGAAACATTTTAAGCGCAGATAGTTCTTAATGTGACTGTGATTAAAATCATCAGATCATTAAGCATATTCTGATGCATTGCTTGAATTGAATGCATCTTTGATTGAATATGTTTCAAGATGTTAACTTCATGAACTATTGAATCATCATTGCAATCACGAAGAATCTCAAAGCAACAGCAAGAATGATGATGAAAACGAAGCTTTTAAAGCAGTTTAGAATGATAAGAACACTCATTCTTTAACATGCAATCATCATGAACAAATTTGATACATAGTTTCAGCTTTATCGTTTCAATCATATGTAGCAGTCGTATAAACAGTGAGCGATTTTCTATCTCAGAGAGTTTCACTTGAAAGATTACATTTGCAAAAACAAGACAAATTTACTCAGCAGTAATAAGATTGAAAATGATGTTTGAAACATTGATATGACATCAACATGATAAAGAAGAAAAACTGTTGAACATGAAATGAAGATTGAGAACTCTTCAAAATCAAGCGCTACGTCAAGTAATAAATATCTTCAAGAAAGTGAACATTGAGACGCTGAAAATTGAAATGTATACTTCTTCACTTCATGTTCATCTGAATAAACTACAGAATCAGACTACATTATGCAGTTGAATTAATGACAGAATGTGAAAGACTCAGCGAGCATGCAAGATCATATGTGCACATTTGATAGAAATTAATCAATTCATTTCTTACTTTTCAATCTTTAAAAAAGCGACATTTTTAAATATTTCAATACATGAAGAAGCAAGACTACAGTTTAAACACAGATGATATAATGTTTCAATATTGATTTCAACGAGCGAATAAGTGATTGCACAATTTCATCAAGATCAATGAAATCTCAGATGAAAAAATTATAAAAAATACATTATAAACATTAATGCAATTTCTGCTCAAAGATCTCATTTATTCAAGAAGTCAATAAAGATGCATGATGATTTTCAGAAGATCAAAAATATTCTTGCAATTTACATCAAAATAGAATGCATAAAGCTAAATGTTTATCTACACTTGAAAAATGTATCAAGTGCAAATATTTCTCAATGTGACTGTAAATGAAGTTATCAGACAGTCAAGCATATTTTAATGCATTGCTCAAAATGAATACATCTTTGATCAAACATGTTACAAGACATTAACTTCATGAACTATTGAATCATCATCGCAATCACAAAGAATCTTAAGATGACAGTGAAAATAATGATGAAAACAAAGCTTTTGAAGCAGTTTAAAGTGACAAGAATTCTTATTCTTTAACATGCAATCATCATAAACAAATTTGATACATAGTCTCAGCTTTATCGTTTCAACTGCATGAAGCAATTGCATAAACAGTGAGCAATTTTCTATCTCAGAAAATTTTGTTCATTTGATACACATAGCATAGCATCTCTCATGAATCAATCTTAAGTTAATGTTACAAGAATGTATAAATTTATTATTATTATTATAAATGCATTAATTAAAATACGTTAATCATTATTCATTTTATCATTTTATAATTAATTTAATAATAAAAAAATGAAAGAAAAACTTCGTTAAAAAGAAAAGAATGAAGATTAATAATTACTTTAATTTTATTAAAATCATTATTTTACAAAATTATTTTAAATATAATGAAAATGATACAACATATGAATATATAAGTTTCATTAAATGCTTTTAAATTAATTATAAAAGTAAATAAAAATATTACGTTGAAGAAAATATTACGTTTAAAAGAATTTAAATAATTACATATTCAAGAATAATGATTATATAAATTAAAAAATGATGATTCTATAAACTAAGAAATGATGCTTATATAAAGAAAGTTTGATATATATGTATAAGTAAGATAAATCTTAATTTTAATAATAAAAAAGTTGAGATCAATGATGAGATTCATCTGTACATGATGTCAATTATGAATCTTTTGATTCTATTTGACACATAAAAGTCAGAAGAGTCAAGAGATTTTAATTCAACGCAGTTTGAATAATGTTAAAACGTTGCATGATCATGAAAGTGATCATGCAGAGTTTTCACTCATGCGACAACATCATTCTCTAATAGCTACAACTCATGAAGACAGCAAATGACGCGTCATTATTAGTAAAAGATGAAAAGATATTAGTAGAAGAATCATTTTAAATTAAGTTTAGATCTGATAAATCTAGATCTTAAGTTTATGATTATAAGTGATCAATGAAGTAGTGATTCATTGACTGCGCAGAACGAGAAATGTTCAATATACTGAAGAGATGTTGCGAGCTCATTTTTTCTTACTATTTCAACAAATTGAATGTCTGTCTGCATGAAAGATTGAAAGCTCATTCAAGAATAATCAGAATTGTAGTGATTTCAAGTAGATTGCATTCTTTATTATCAATCAAAACTCAGCATCAAATGACTGCAATTGCATGTTTATATTAACAGCATATTCAACATTTACATGACACAAGACAAGAGCAGAACAGAATTATTTATTACAATCATATTCTATCTTTTTATCATATGCATCTTTCTTTCATCATATATTTTCTTGCTTGATGAATGACAATCATCAAGCAGAGAATACAGTTTTAATATTACAATCATGAACATCATGAGTGCAAAGAAATTATGATTTTTGTGATCGAAGATTGAAACATCATTGTATAGAATATCATCAATATGAAGAGCAGAGCAAGAATGATGAATCACAAAGAAACAATGCAGACATGTATCAAGAATTTACTCAAGCATCATGCGCTGAATAGAAGCTATAAATTCATTACTGAATATATAGTCTCAGAGTTATCATCATATGACAATATTGTTTCAATGACATGCAAGTCGCTGTGTAATTGACGAGCGATTTTCTCTCTCAGAGAATTTTGTTCATTTGATATACATAGCATAGTTTTTTATCATGAGTTGAACTTAAATTGATGTCACAAGAGCATATGAACAATCAATTAATCAATTAATCAATTAATCAATTAATAAAAAAGTCGAGCATAATACTTAAATTTATGATTTAATCGCGTAAATGACTTAATCGCGCACTTTAACTGAAGTTAATTAAATGTTAATTATAAATAATATTATAATTAACATTTAATTAACTTCAGTTAAAGTGTGCAATTAAATCATGTACGTGACTGAGTTATAAATATAAGTAAATAAAAGTAACGTGAGTGATTTACATAATATAAAAGTTTAAATCTTTTAAATATAACTACATTTATTATATAAGTAATGTGTATTTTATATAACTTATATGTAGATTGATGATAAGATTCATCTGTACATGATGTTGACTACGAATCTTTTGATTCTATTCTGCATTTAAATAGAATCAAAAGAGTCTAGAAATCTCAATATGATGCAGTTTGATCGAAGTTAGAACGTTGCATGACTGCAAAGACTGTCGTGCAAAGTTTTCACTTATGCAACAGCATTCATTCTAACAGTCACAATCAATTTATGAAGTGAATTTAATAATAGATTGATGTCAGTAAGAGATAAAAAGATACTAATAAAAGAAGAGTTGATTCAGATGAAGCTAAAGTCTGAGATTGTGACTACAAGTGATCAAAAAAGTAGTGATTCATTAACTGCGTTGATATCAAAACATCTTCAACACATCAACAGATCATCAAGTAATTGATGAAAAGATATCAGATAGATAAGTTGTTTCAAATAATGAGTCTGAATCTGTTACTACATGTGTTCAAAGAAGTAGTGACTCGTCAAGCACACTGATATACTGAGAAAGCTTGAGTTCATTTTCTTTACTTAACATCAAGTCATGCATTCAACTACGTGAATGATTGAACATTCAAAAGAATGATCAGAATGCATTCTTCATCATCAATCAAAACTCAACATTTATTCAACTGCAATTACATATTTATAATGACAATTTATTCAACATCTACGTGACATAAAACAAGAGCAGAATAGAATTATTTACAATCACATTTTATTTTCTCATCATACACGTCTCTCTTTCACATATACTTCTCTGTTGAATGAATGACAATCATCAAGCAAAGAAACACAGTCTCGACATTACAATCATGAGCATCACGAATGCAAAGAAATCATGATCTCGACAGAAGATCAAAACATCGTTGTATAGAATTTCATCAATGAAGAGCAGAGCAAGAACGATGCAATGCAAAAAACAGTACAAACACGCAGTAAGAGTTTACTTGAGCGTCACGCGCTGAATAGAAGCTATAGATTCATAACTGAATACATAGTCTCAGATTTACAGTCTTGATGATGAAGAAGTCGCTGTATAGTCGACGAGCGATTTTCTTTCTCAGAGAATTTTGTTTGTTTGATACACATAGCATAGATTTTCTCATGAATCGATACATTAAATCGATGTCGCACAGAATATGAATTCAAATCAAATTAAAAAATCAAATCAAAATAACTTATATGTAAATGATTTAATTTAATGAGCTGAGCGAGATCTTTTAAACGATGCAAAAATAATGAAAATTGAATCACTTTTACATAAATTATTAATTTTTTTATGTTTCGAAGTTAATGTAACTTAGTCTTAACATTAAACTTAATGAGTTCGTTAAAGTAAATTAAGCTTTAATTAATAACTGAACTTAACTCATTAAGTTTTACTGAGATGAATTAAGTTTAAAAATCGACTGTTAACTAAATCATGAATGAGTTTAAAACATCGCACTTAATTAACTCAATACGATTAATCATTTATCATATCTTTTACTTATCAGTTAATTTTTAATATAACAGCAAAAATAATGATCGAGAGAATTGATAAAGAAAAATGATAATGAGATTAAGAGAATGATTTATGAATTTAATGCATTTGTTTTATACTTTAAATAATATATTTTATAATGATTTTAAACGCTCATCATTTAATTATTATTTAAAACTATTTGCATCTTCTCGATTAATCATTAAGTTTTTAAAGTAATCATGTAATTAATTAATGAAGTTAACGACAACGACGTTATTTATTAATTTATCATCTTGTTAAGAAAACATATTTAAGAAATATATATTCGTTTACTTGCGCGAATATTTAAAAATGTTAAAGAATGATTATTAAAATAAAGTATCTGGTCAGCTTATTTAATAGAGGGTAAAATGCTAGCGTATATGTTCAATATGACGAAATGAACTGACCGCTAGTGATGTTTAAAACACGTCAGTTGTAGAAATGACTGTCATTTACCATGCCCTACTGCCAACCCAACCCAACGGTCACAGTATAAATAGCGATTTCCGCACTTAATCTTCTTTCATTTTCCCGAAAACCGAGGTGCGGGAAAATCAGTCTGAATACCCCTAGTATTTAACCTTAATTTATGTTGATCGTTGTTCTCACAGCAGCCAGTTGTTAAACCAAGCGATAGCCTGCAAGAACGCTTGGTCTTTCGCGAACTTCTCAACCTTCTTAGAGAGGTCGCAGCGGACACTGAAGCCATGTGCAACGTGGCTATATAAGGCAATTTGATAAGGCTGGCCGTTCTTAGCCAAGATTCCTTCCGAATCGTGCCGCAACTCAGCCGTAAAGAGAACATCTTTCTCTGCAGCAGAAATGGAAAGCGGTGCCTTGAACCTAGCAAGCTCGTCCTTCTCAACGAAGGCCGGATGGGCAACGTAGCCCACCTGGACTTCGGGAATGTGGCGTATGGCGTACTAGTGAGACACTCGTATTAGTGACGGTACAAGATCTCTTTGATCAGCTTGCATCAACAGGAAACGAGAATAGTCCCACCTTTGCTCCAATACAGTATCCAACGGCGCCGAGCTTCTTAACGTTCTTGTTGACTTTGAGCCATTCAATAGCCTGGGCTACGATAGGATCAATGGCTTCTGGCGTGTGCGGATTATCCCCCGTGCTCCCTTGGGCGATCCAGGTCATGATATTGAAGTCGGCGTCGTCGCCGAAATTTAGGGGCAATGCGTCGCCATTGAACAGGTCAATGATCAAACATAAGTAGCCATTGGCAGCATACTGATCTGCTATCAATTTGGCATTCTGCCAAATCCCAATCACGTCAGGGCAATACAAGATCCCGCAGCCTTGATGGGCATTTGACGGGTCTGGTGTAGCCAGGTAGGCGTCGTAAGAGCCAATCTTAATATCTTGCCCTGTAGGCTCTCCCCTAGCGATACGTCAGCTAGCGATTCTGCGTCAATCTACAACGACTGCCATCATTGTAGACTTCTAGCCAGCAAGATTGGTAGGTCTGTGTACGTATGGATTCACAAGGAAGATCTTACTCATGCTTGACTCCAACGGTGCAACACTTCGCTGGGGGGTGAGACGCCATCTTCCAAGTCGAGGGGGGCTATGAATTGTTAACACGCAAAGAACAGAGGTTTCACGTAATCCAAACGATCCCACGACCTTTTAGCACATTGTGCACGATTAATCATCACGTCGAGCCTAACGCCCTCATGGCGATGATTTACTCCGTAAACAGAGTCACCAAGGACCTAGTCTGTGCCTCAGCTGGAGCCTCCCTCGGTAGGCCGACATGTTACTCCGTGAGGATTCCTACAAAGCTGTGGCGTGAACAATTGGCCCACTTCCAGGCGGGGGCTCGTGTATCCGAACTCGGGAACGCGACCAAAATGTGACCGCATATGCATCCTACAGGTCCCGCTTTTGATAAGCTCAGCCCCCTGCACAAGAATACTACAGTCGCAGCGGGTTATACCGAGTAGCGGAGTCTCAGCTAACGGAACTCCCTTTGTTACGGAACGAAAGTGAAGATTTCACGATTTTTGTATGGTAATTCCGTTAAATCTGATGATTACTGTATAACGGAAGTATTTTTGAGAGATTTTGATGATGTCCGTTATAATTAACTGTAAAATCCTCATACAAATATGTATTGAATTTATTTCAGAGATTATTTTTCTCTTAGTTTTTCTTACACTAATATTTATATAGCTTAGCGTTGCATTTGTTACAGGGAACTTCGGTTTTAACGCTTGTCATCTCCGTTATAACCAGCTTTGACTGATAGGTTGTACATACAACGTAGTACAGTAGTAGTTGCTGCAGAACAAAGATAGGCCTAGCCCCTACAGTAAGTCAAATAATAATATCCCTTGCCCTTGTGTCAACGGTACTGAGCCCCGCTATAGTGCGTGTCCCGCTTGGGATTACCTTACTGGCGTCTCGAGATGCCTCGAATAGGTAATAAATTTTCCTGAGCGTGCTCCATCCAACATCCTCTGCCAAGTGGGCTCAGAGCTCTTTTGTGGGTTCACATTGTTGGCCTGGCCATTTATGTGTACATCTGGGTCTCCACGCTTAACATCGATAGTCGTTGGGTTGGTTGAATTATTAATCGCCGTAGAGAAACCGCAGTCAATTCAGCAATACCCTCGATCCTACCTCCGTAACTCCGTAGAACTCAACGAGCCTTCTCGCCCGGGATTAGGGTTACGAATATTGGATAAGAGTTGAGCCGAGTTTCTGAACCTGAACCCTTCGGTTTTGCGTAATTTGCACCAACCAAACACCAGTCCCTTCCTCTCGTTCCTCGTTTCAGGGCACCGAATCCACCCTCTACAACGTATCCAGGGGGTTTATTGTTAATACTGAAGCCACAGCCAAGGATTATCTTCACTTTGCTGATCAATCAACTCCCCTGTCTTTGACAATCAATCTACGTAGTAAGTCGTTATCTGAGTATAGGAAGAGCTCAACGGCCCAGGTATTTGACTAACCACCTGTGGTGTCATGCTTGATAAACACAGATCGAGGTACCGTAGGCACGTGAGCAAGCACCAGGAACCTTGGCGTGGCCAATAAACTCTTTTAGCATTGAAGGCCTTCAGGCCTGCACTGTCTCAGCGTGGACTCCGACGACCGCTTTTCGTGCATTTGTTTACTGCTTTCCACATAACGGGCAAGATCATCTGAAATTGGTTTTATGTGAATATTCATTGGTGCCACCATTGAATCACCAGCGGGATTTTCTTCTGCGTAATGAGACGGAAATCAAGAGACTTGGCAAATGATGTCTTCACCCTTCAAGACCGCCGAGATTTCTTCTCAGGTCGCCAAAGCCTTAGCCCTATTATGTTTGCTTTATGCCCTATCCAACGCCATATACAATCGGTACTTTCATCCACTCAGCCGCTTCCCCGGCCCATTCTGGGCCTCCATTACATCTCTGTGGTATTTCCAAACAATTCGCCTCGGAAAAGCCCGAAATGTCCAGCACTCGCTTCATGAGAAGTACGGCGATTTCGTTAGGATAGGTCCAAAGCAATTGGCCGTGTGCAACCCTGAAGCTATTGAGACTATCTTCGGGGCCAAAAATGGCAGGGTCTGGCGTAAGGGAGGCTTCTACGATGGTTTCGACTCACATTACCCCAATTCCCGGACAGACGGCTTCTCGGAGCGCGACGAGGCCAAGAACACCGAGAGACGGCGACTGATAGCGGGGTTGTACGCCCAGGTCAACGTTCTGAACTACGAGCCGCGCGTGGACCGAGTGATCGACCTTTTCTACCGGAAGATGGAGATACTTTGCGAGTCGGAGGAGCCCGCCGACATGAGTCTATGGCTGAAGCGGTACACATTTGACGTGATTGGGGAGATTTTCCACGGCCGCGAGGGCGGCTTCGGCATGGTCCGCGAAGGGAGGGACTACAACCAGTGGTGTTATCTTATGGAGGTCATGCCCGACATTGGTGCCTCTATCACCTACATACCCTGGCCTTTCCGATATTTGTACCTGGCCTCTCAGCTCGTATACAAAAGCGGCCGCGACGGGGTCAAAGGCATGCTTGACATAGTCAAGCAGGCTGAAAATGCTACGCACGAGCGTTGGATGACCATGCAACAAGGGCATGAGTACTCCCATGATGACATCCTAACCGGTCTGCTCGGGATTGTGCAGGAAAAGGGCACCAAGGTTCAATGGACCGTCGAGGATGTCGTGACGGAGGTATGGTCTACGATCTGGGCTGGTAGCGACACCACGGCCATCGCGTTGACGAGCATCTTCTACCACCTGCACAAGGCCCCGGACAAGCTGGAGAAGTTGAGGCGCGAAATCGACGCGGCATTCCAGGCTGGACATCTTTCGTATCCTATCAGATTCAAAGATGCGCGGAAGCTACCATATTTGCATGCTATCGTCGTAGAAAGCATGAGGGTGCATCCTTCGGTAGGCTTGGGCTTGCCAAGGGAGGTTCCGTCCGAGGGCGCCGACATCTGCGGCACATTCGTCCCAGGGGACGTCGAAGTCATCATGAACCCAGCTGCCGTCCAATTCGACAAACGCGGTTTCGGAGAAGATGCTCACGAGTGGATCCCCGAAAGATGGTACCGTGACGAAGCGACAGTCAAGCAAATGGAGCGCGCCATGCTACGATTTGGCCATGGGCCGCGGATGTGCATTGGAAGGCACATCAGCGAAGTTGAGATGTATAAACTCCTTCCGACAATCCTCAGAGAGTTTGAGTTCGAGCTCCTGGTTCATCGCTGGGAGGTCTGGAGCGGATGGTTTCACCGCACAAGCAACGTAATATGCAAGGTGAAAAGGAGAAGGCCGGAATCTGAGAGGCCGGTGTTGGTGCTTGGGTCATGAACTACTTATATGTATGTGCAGATGTTGGACCTTGGATGATCAGGCTTCTTTTGTTGCACTGCCTGATGCATGCAACATGAATCTGTTTGTACTCAATTGTCCCATCAATATGGATGTAACCTTCAATGCGTCGACATCCTTACTGTTTACACATAGAATTCGCAGTTACAGTCACTGCTTCTATCTCTTCCGGCACAGCTACTAGCGAATGGTATATAACGAAACCTAACTCCATAGTTCGTCTGTGATATCAAGCTAATTACTGCCACCAGCACAACATCCAGGGCCCGGAAGGTTTCACTCTGGTCAACATTCCTAAAGTGGGGGCATATGGCAGGACTTTAGACCCAATTCTTTACATTTAGCTTCATCAGGTCACAGGAATGTTGAGGTCGTTGCTCTCGGTGTCATTATATTTCTGAATCGCTATGAATTCCGCTTCTTCTTATCGGTTCATCGTAAGCGCGCCTCACCGTGAGATGCTCAAATCCTTGCAGCCGCTCGCCCCATCGTGCTTCGGTCATCGCCCACGGCATGGGCGAACGCGAGTGACTTGTCCGGTGGAAGTCGAAAACAGCCCGTTATTGGCTACGGGATACGCAGGCTCCCTTTATGGGCATGCGAATCCGAGCTGCGTTAGCTGCTGCGGGTACGGGGTGTGCTTGACCCTAAACAGACGGCTTAATTCCGAATACGCCAATCAGTGCCTGATTCCCGCGGCATTCCTGGAGCTTGAGTGGGGAGAGCACACTACTGTTCGACCTTCCACCTCAGGACAGTATGTTCTCCGTTAATAAGACTCTCTGGAGTGGCTAACACTTGCTCGGGACTCCCGTAGCGATCTATATTGTGAGTCTACGCGGAGAGCAGTAGAACAGCGAGCAATCGAGGCCACCAGCTTATTGAGAAAATAAGCTAGTTCAATTCAGAGCCGCGCTTCGTTATCGGCTTACACCTACTCACAAACTTTAGGTCATCTACATAGGTGCCAGTCGTGATTCCCTTCTCTGAAGTAGTAACATCCCAAGGTCATGGCTTTTCCAGAGCCAAAAGATGCCTCGGGCAGGACAAACGGAGAGCACCGGAGTGGTGGACAAGAGGTGCATCTCCCTCACACTTACACTCATCCGCCTCCACCCACGCCCATTGCCATCATTGGTATGTCCATGAGACTGCCAGGAGGCGTCGATAAAGAAGCAAAGCTTTGGGATCTCCTTGTCAACAAGAAAGATGCCATCTCGCCCGTTCCGAAGGACCGCTACAAAGGTCACGGGAAGTCAGGACTCTTGGACACGAACCAGGGCTACTTCCTCAATGATCTGGACCTCGCGCAGATGGACGCTGGATTTTTCAGCATGTCCAAAGCCGAAGCAGACCAGCTGGACCCTCATCACCGGCTGCTTCTGGAAGTCGTTTACGAGGCTTTCGAGAGTGCTGGGGAGACGAAGTGGAGAGGTAAAGATATCGGATGCTATGTAGGCTTCTCTGCTGAGGACTGGAACGACCTCCAAGCCAAAGACCCCCAAGACTTTCCGACGTACCGCGTGACTGGCTCATTCGATTTCGCACTGGCAAATCGTGTCTCATACGAATACGACTTGCGTGGACCAAGGTAATTACGATATACGCTATGTTTCTTCTTCATTCTCAACTAACAGATGTCAAGTTTTGTCATTAAGGCCGCGTGTGCATCCTCCTCCCTAGGTTTTCATCTGGCATGCGAGGCGGTCGCCCATGGGCAATGCTCCTCGGCTGTGGCGTGCGGCGCGAATCTTGTCCTGACTCCAGCCATGACGGTTGCATTGTACGAAGCTGGGGCCTTATCTGCGGACATCTCATGTAAGACGTTTGATGCAGCCGCCAATGGTTATGCGCGTGCAGATGCCATTAACGCTGTCTACATCAAAAGATTAGATGACGCAATTCGGGATGGAAACCCTATCCGTGCCATCGTACGGGCGACCGCAACCAACTTCGACGGCAAGACGTCCGGGATAAGCAACCCCAGCATTTCCGCGCAAGAGACCCTGATTCGTAAGACCTATCGGCAAGCCGGGTTAGATGTTGCTGAGACTGCTTTTTGTGAATGTCACGGCACAGGTACGGCTATAGGTGATCCTATAGAAGCTATGGCAGTCGCCAATGTCTGGCACGAGAGCGGCGGCGTACTGGTAGGATCGGTATGTGTGCTGCCAGCCTGAAGGAGGGTATATGCTAACGTAGTAGGTCAAACCCAATGTGGGTCACGCAGAGGCAGCCTCAGGGCTGACCAGCGTCATCAAGGCGGTCTTGTGTCTGGAGAACAAGACCATTGTGCCCAATATCAAATTCAACACACCGAACCCCAAGAGTGAGCTGAACCCAGCAGTTTTGTGCTTGCTTGAAGCCTCAAGTGCATAGTTCTGTTTGCTAACTACGAGAAAGTACCTTGGGAGTCAGCACGCCTTGTTGTCCCCACGGAACCTACTTCGTGGCCCGAAGGACGAAAAGAACGGATTAGTGTCAATAATTTTGGGTTCGGCGGCGCAAACTGCCACGTAGGTCTACCTCTAGCCCATGTCTGTTTCTGCCCTTGGACCTCGATCAGGAGCTCTGCTACCAACCTCTCCCGCCGACTTCTGCGTTTTTTCCATGTATAAACATGTCTCTCCCGTACAGGCTGATCTGATTCTGGACCAGGTGATTATCGACGCAGCAAAATCATTCTTGCCATCCTACTTCCAACAACAAGGTCGAACCTCTACTATAGCCACAAAGCTGGCAACCTTCAATGGTACCAACGGTGTGAACGGCCATTGTGTGAATGGAGATGGCGTGGACGGTCTCAAGAGTACAAATCCTTTACTACTTGTCTTTTCAGCCAATCATGAGGAATCTTTGACAAATTTGGTCAAAAATGCGGAGGAGTTTTGCATCCGGGAACAACCATCGTTGAATGATCTCGCCTACACACTCGGCGCTCGAAGACAGCATCTGCCATACCGCGCTTTTGCAATCGCGGAAGTCTCTGCGCCTTTCGAGGTCACCACGATGAAGGCCAAGACAGCAAGTACAGGCGCGAAGCCAGTGTTTGTATTTACTGGGCAAGGCGCACAGTGGCCAGGGATGGGAAAGGAGCTGATGACAGCCTACACCTCCTTTCTTCAGGATATCCGCACGATGGATGCCCACTTGGCCACATTCAAGCAGCCTCCAGGGTTTAGTATGGAAAGTAAGCTTTGCGTAACCACGGGCTGTGAAGGCGATATGTGGGGACTGACTTTTTCCAGCTGAAATGCGAAAGCCGACACCGACAAGTCTTCTGGATCAGGCTCAGTATGCACAGCCCATCTGCACGGCCGTCCAGGTTGCGCTCGTCAATCTATTACGCTCATGGGGCGTCCAGCCTTCAGGAGTGATCGGCCACTCCGGTGGTGATGTCGCCGCGGCTTACGCTGCTGGTGTCTACACCATGGAAGAGGCCGTCACAATCTCCTACTGCCGTGGACAAGCACTAAAAGCCCAGACACGTAAAGGCGGTATGGCTGCCATCGGCCTTGGCGCTAGCGAAGTGGCTTCACTACTTCCGCCGACTGTGTGGGTTGCTTGCGTTAACAGTGGCAGCAGTGTGACTATCTCTGGTGACGACTCAGCGCTGGACTCCTTCATTGAAGACTTCACGAAAACCAGGCCTAAGGTCTTTGCACGCAGAGTGCGTGTAGAAATGGCCTATCACTCGCGTAACTCCTCACCACAAGTCCAGGTTTACGTTCGATAGACTAACGTTTCTGTGAAGACCATATGCAAGACGTGGCGGGGCTGTACAAGCAATTGCTGGAAGGCTGTATTGCACCAAAGAACCCGACGATCCCTTACTATTCCACTGTCAAGGACAAGTTCATGACGGAAGCGAAAGAACTCGGACCGTCGTACTGGATCGCCAATTTGCTATCTCCCGTCTTATTTCATTCGGGAGTCAAAGCTATTCTCAATCATCCACAGCTTATGGGCAAACCGCATGTCGAAATTGGACCTCATCCGGCTTTGGCTGGTCCGTTGAAGCAGGTCTATAAAGAACTTGACGCCAAGCCCCAGTACCAGTCTTTGCTAAGTCGAAATGTGGACGCCCGCAGAAGCGTGCTGAAAGCGATGGGCCAGCTGTTCTCTGTCGGCGTCGAAATTGATTTCGCAGCCATGTACCCGAACGGTAATACTCTCCCCAATCTCCCCAACTATGCCTGGCACCGTGAGGGAAGTTACTGGCACGAAAGCCGCGTGATGAAGAGATGGCGCTTCAAACAGTTTGCTCATCATGACATCCTCGGTTCTCGCGTCGCAGAGGCAAGCGACCTGGAGCCCGTGTGGCGCAACCACCTCCGTCCGGACACTGTCCCTGCATGGGTCCGGGAGCACGTCGTACGCACGGATACGGTGTTCCCAGCAGCAGCGTACATCACTATGGCTGGTGAAGCGGTAGGTCAGCTCTCCGGCGCCAGCGATTACACAGTTCGTAATACCACCATCATCGATACGAGCCCTCTGATTATCAAACCCGGTGAGTCGCTCGAGATTATTACCTCGCTGCGAGCTTACAGGTTGACTACAACGATGAAGTCTGTGTGGTATGACTTCTCGATCGTTTCTAACAGCACTGTTGGCTGGGTAGAGCACTGTCACGGACAGGTACGATCTGGGCCTGGATCAAAGTATGAGGTGGGACACAATCCCCTGCTACCAAGGAGTGTACCCGCCGGGAGATGGTATAAGGCCTGGAGACGCCTTGGCTTGGAATACGGCCCATCGTTCCGGGGATTGCAAGACGTCTCAGTTGGTACAGACCAGAAGCTCGTTTCGGCCACTGTTGTTGGAGCATCCACAGAATCCGAGTCATCCTATCAGCTTCATCCAACCTCCATGACAATTATCATTCAGGCCATCGACACCGCAATGCATTATGGTCAGACAAGGACCCTCACGGAAGCCTATCAGCTAAACTATATCGAAGAGCTGTATGTTGGTCTCGCTGCCGGCAATTCCACGCGGGTACATCTTGAGGCGAAGTGCCTGCCCGGCAACGCGGTGGCGGGCAACGGGTACGGTGTGAGTCAAAACGGCGAGCTCGCAGTGTTCCTGAAAGGCGCCAAATCATCGCTACTGATCAGCGACAGTGACGAGCGCGGGAGTGATCCTCATGGAGCAGTACGATTGGAGTGGAAGCCTGACATTGACATGCTCGACCCCGGCACACTAATTAGGGCAGAGCTCCTTAGGGAGTCGGCCATCACCATGGTCGAAAAATTGTTCGTGCTTTGCGCGATAGAGAATCATCTTCAGCTGGTGGGGCATACAGCGCCAGAGGGACACTTGCAGAAGTTCCGCGGCTGGTTGCAGGAGTTTCTCGAATTTGCAAAGGCAAATAAATCCAGACTGGTATCCGGAACAGCGAAGCTCTATGAGCTTACTTCGGCGGAGCGACAGGCAATGATACAGGACCTGATGGCTGTAGCCGAGGGCACGCCGAACATGGCTGCTTGCCGTATTATACATAAGGTTTACGAGGCTGCTGTGGATATCATTGATGGGAAAGTTGACGCCCTGGAGCTCCTGTTCCGGGATAATATGCTCACCGACTTCTACAACTTCTTCGACTGGATTGATTATCAAGGCCTAGTGGAGCTCTTGGGTCACGAAAACCCAAACCTCCGAGTCCTTGAAATTGGCGCCGGAACAGGAAGCACTACTGAAAACGTCCTGAAAAATCTCAAAACCCTGTCTGGGCGGAGGTTATACTCCAAGTATTTCTACACCGATATCTCGGCTGGTTTCTTCATCAAGGCAAAGGAGCGGTTCAAGGACCATGCGGCCATTGAGTATCGCCCGTTCGACGTCACCAGGGCTCCTGCTGAGCAGGGTCTTGAGGAGGGTTCGTTTGATTTGGTCATTGCAGGCAACGTGAGATCTTAAGACCTTTTGATTACCCTTCTGACCAACTAACGCGCAGGTCTTACACGCCACGCCCAGCCTCGTAGAAACATTGACCAACGTCCGGAAACTGCTTCGACCCCGGGGTCGCTTACTCCTCTCCGAGCTGTGCCCAGGTGAGACAACTTCCGCCTCCTGTCGATTGCGCCAAATACTAACCTTCGGACCCAGAATCCAAATTCGTGGACTATATCATGGGACTTCTGCCAGGGTGGTGGCTTGGAGAAGCCGACGGGCGCCCAAAACAGCCATATGTGTTCCCGGAGCGATGGGACGAAGAGCTTCGCAAAGCAGGCTTTGATGGAGTCGAGTCTGTCTGCTACGATCAAAAGCCACCATATCAACAAAATGCCACCATGACAGCGAGAGCCACGGACGGGGTATCGCAGCAGCAGCTTAAAAGACTGACTGTTCTAGCACCTGAAGGTACCAGCCCCAATGCCTTAGCCTTAGAGGAATATCTCCATGGCAAAGGCATTGAAGTCGATCACTGCTCCCTCCAGCAGACGCCTCCATCTAACCAGGCTGTGATTTCCGCTTACGAGCTCGAGACCACCTTCCTTCACGACATCACAGGAAAGGAATTTCGCGACCTCGTCGATTTTGTATGCGGTCTAGGAGAACGCCCGATCCTCTGGTTAACCCGCCAGGCCCAGATGGCGCCTACGGACCCCCGGTACTCGCTCGTGAATGGGATGGCACGTACGATCCGATCCGAGTTGAACTTGCCTTTCGGTGTTCTTGAGCTGGATCGTCTCGACAACCAAGCGTGGGAGGCCACTCTCAAAGTGTTCGAAAAGATACGTGGAGATCGAGTTAAGGAAACAGATCCAGATTACGAATTCGCTCTCCACAACGGGGTTGTTCATGTGAGTCGGTTCAGCGACATCTCGGTGAGGCATGAATTGGGAAATATCGGAGTTCAAGGGTCGCCAAGGCGCCTCCAGATCGCGAAAAAGGGTGTACTAGAGACCCTTCGCTGGGCGACAAGGCCGCAAGAGAGCGCCTTGGGTCCAACGGAGGTGGAGGTGGATGTCCATGTGTCCGGCATGAATAACAGCGATGTATACGTTGCCATGGGTATCGTCGAAGGCGACGATTTCGGCTATGAGTGTGCCGGGGTGGTACATGAAGTCGGGCAGGAGGTGCAGCACCTCCAGGTCGGTGACTGTGTTATGGTGCTCAGCGAACAATCGCTGTCCTCGAGGCTCAGAACATCGTCTCAGAGGTGCATCAGAATGCCCTCCAGTCTCAGCTTTGAAGCAGCAGCGACTATGCCTTCCATATACGCCACCGTTATACGGGGGCTCGTAGACGTCGGTCATTTGACTCGAGGACAGGTGAGTCGAGACTTAGTTCCAGGACTGCACATGATATTCTGACGTGTTTTATCTTTGCTAGACGGTCTTGGTTCAAGCTGCAGCAGCGCCGGCTGGCATAGCCGCCATGTATATCTGTAAGGCTGCCGGAGCGCAGGTAAATTATCTCCGTGCCATGAAGAATGCAAAAACTCAACTTCATATTTAGGTGTACGCCACGACCGACTCGCCCGAGAAAGCCGCTTTTCTGACCGAGACGTTCGGCATTGCTAAAGATCGCATCTTTAGCTCCACGGACGAATCGTTCCTGACTAACATACTGAGAGCGACAGATGGCAGCGGCGTGGACCTTGTCATGAACTCGTTGGCTGGAGAGCTTTTGCACGCTTCTTGGCAGTGTGTCGCTGAGAACGGCGTCATGATTGAACTGGGCAAGCGCGACATAACCGGCCGTGGCAAGCTAGCTCTTGACTTGTTCCACGATAACCGAGGATTCTTTGGGGTAGACGTCGCCCGGCTGTGTAAGGCAAGGCCACTGGAGGCGAGGAAACTGCTCGAGACTATCGTCGCGATGTACGAAGCTGGAGAGATCAAGCCTTTCCAACCTGTCACAACATATGACGCTGGAAATATCTCGGAGGCCTTTCAGTTCATGCAGAAGAGGAGCTACGACGGCAAAGTTGCTATTCGCATGCCTCAGGATCCTAATGTCCTCCCAGGGACGGCTGTCCTAGGTCAGAGGGACCTTTTCCTACCCGATGTTTCTTACCTTCTCGTGGGTGGACTAGGTGGCCTTGGCCAAGCCATAGCAACGTGGATGATCGAGCGAGGAGCCAGGAGCTTGATCTTCTTCTCCAGGTCGGCCGCTAACAAGGATGTCCATGGGGCATTCTTGCACGAGTTGGAAGCATTAGGATGCTCGGTCCAGGCCTTTTCGGGCGACGTTGGCAACCTCAAGGATGTGAAGCGAGCAGTCACTGGTGCGAGCAAACCAGTTGCGGGAGTGATGCAAATGTCTTTGATTCTAAGGGTATGGTGCTCTGCGATCGTGGACCTTTCATGGCCGCCTGACTGATGCTCGATAGGACCATTCGCTTGCTAAGATGACAATCGACGAGTGGAATGATGTCATAACGCCGAAAGTGTGCGGAACCTGGAATCTACACGAAGCGTTGGGTAATAACCTAGACTTCTTCGTCATGTTCAGTTCTGTGTGCGGACTGGCAGGTCAGTGGGGTCAGGCCAACTATGCTGCTGCCAACACGTTCCTGGATGCTTTCACGCAATACCGACAGCATCTGGGGCAGCCGGCTAGCGTTATTGACATCGGAGTCATGGAAGACGTAGGATCTCTCACTACTACTAACCCAGGGGCTCTGGAACCTCTTCGGGCCAGTGCATACTGGATGCTGATCGAGCGGGATCTCCTCGAATCTCTGGAACTCATGATTTGGAGATCATCGAGGGAGTTCTCACCGCCTCAGGCCCATACTGCAGACTCGACTGTACAAGCGTATACAAGTCTCAACCAATTGGGCTTGGGTGTACGATCAACGCTGCCTCTGTCTGACCCCCGCAATCGGGTTGTCTGGCGACGCGATCGCCGCATGGCGGTGTACCGAAATGAGGACGATGTCACGTCCGCCGCAACTGCAACTGCTTCAAACAATGGCCTAACGCAATTCTTGGCGTCCGTTGCGAATAACCCGGCGATACTCGGTAGTGAAGACAGTGACAAGGTCCTGGCAGGTGAAATCGGCCGTCACCTGAACAGCATCCTGCGAGCGACCGAAGGCGATCTTGATCTGCAACTAAACTTCCAAGATCTAGGTGTAGACTCGCTGATGATGATTGAGTTACGCAACTGGCTTCGACAAAACCTGGGCACCGAGCTCTCGGTACCTGAGATACTCGAATGTGGTCCCATACTGGAGTTGGGTCGGCTGGCTGGTAGGCGGCTAAAGGATAAATACGATGCCGCTACTGAAGGAAAAGGAAAAACGTCGGCTTAGACGAGACAAGTGTGAGGAGCGGTATAAGAAGTGCGCATGACTGATCTTACGGCAGCCACTCTCGAACTTTCTGGGGATTGCGTTCGGGAACCAAGAGTAGCTACCATTGCTTTAGTCTCTGAGTTAGAGTAGAATCCTTGCCTTGTTTTTGGAAAGTGTCGAGTTTGTCTTCGTGTATTGGTGCTGTGTCAGGTGATGGCTGGAGAGTAGTACTTAATCGGAGGTAGAGATGGGGTCATCGTCTCGGTTCTCTCCCATCGAACTAGTTACTGGAAACTTGCCATGCCTTGTTCGGGACGGCCCTGATCGCGTAGGGTGGAAAGACTTCCGGGTGAATCTCAGTCTCGGGCCAACGCTGCTTCCCGTTGAAACGGGGCTTCCAGGAGCACCTCTTCTTCTTAATCAGTAGCATCCAGGGTGACATTGCCTCAATTTCCGACCGTACCATAGCCGAACCCACTAATTTCTAGGAAGCCTTTCACCTAAACTGTAAACTATTTGAGCGAAAGGTTCGCGAAGCGCGCACATAAAGCGCGCACTTGTCAGCGCGCACTTACTGCGAAGTACTTAATTTACATAGCGAGTCTCATTAAAAGCGAAATATATGATGATAAAATCTCGCTGTCATTGATTTAATCAATTATATAAACTACATTTACAACTCTTCGCTGTTGTAATTTTCTTTTCTTTATCTCTTTAACATTAATTAAATTATTTTTAAATTTCTTTTTAAACAACTCATGAAACAAAATTTATCACGAATTAAACATAAATAAGATTTAAATTTAACTTAATTTTAAAAATTAAATTATAATATAAAACGTTACACGAAGAAACAAGAAATAATAAAGAAAAGTAATATGATCATTGAGTTGAGTTAACGATCGATTTTTAAACTCAACTCATCTCAGTAAAACTCAGTGAGTTGAGTTCAATCAATAACGAAGGTTTAACTCATTCTAGCGAACTCATTGGGTTTAATGTTAAGATTTAAGCTATTTTAACTTTGAAACATAAAAAATTCATAATTTATGCAAAAGCGATTCGTTTTTCATAATTTTTGCATCGTTTAAAAGATCTTGCTCAGTTCATTAAATTAAATCATTTACATATAAATCATATGAAATGCGCATTGCTCACATAATCAATGCAGTTATATTCAGTCGTATTAATAAATTAAGATTTTTCAAAGTTCGTAAGACTATGCAAGACACATGTTTCTCATGTGAAATATTAAACATATAATTGCATTTACTATGCGAGCAATGCGCATCTTATATGATTCATATGTAAGCGACTCAATTTAATGAGCTGAGCGAGATCTTTTAAACGATGCAAAAATAATGAAAAATGAAGCACTTTTACACGAGTAATTAGTTATGTTGCTGATTATGTTGCTTGACGAGAAATTTTCTTATCTTATTTTATCTTATTTAATTAATATCTCGACACTCAATTAAGTGAGTGTTTAAATGAGTGTTCTTTAAAGAAACTCACTTAAGATTTTTAAAATAGCTCTTAAATTCACTCACTCAAGTAAATTAAATGAGATTAATTAAGTTTCACTTAACTCAACGATTATTTTAAAAAAAAATTTTACGATGATTTAATATTCATTAAACGTCAAGTAACATTTAAGTTTAAAGAACTTCAACTTATTAATTAAATATAATTAGAATTAAATGTTGTCTTTACTCGTAACATTTTTTAACATTTTTAATCGTAACGCTATTTAAACAACATTCAATTAAACTGTAATAATAAATTTCTTTTTTAAAGTCGAAGCTTTTATGAAACTTTTAATCTTTAAGCTCATACTTAAAATTATTATATTATTAAATATAAATGATTTAAAAAATTTATTTAAATGATTTAAATTTTAAACATAATAAACGTTCATGATTTTTATAACGTTAATTATATTTATAAACTTAATTTAATCATCTTTTTAATTTCAATTTACTTAATTAAATACTTTAATTAAAAGCTTTTTACTCAAAAGTTTAATATTTTATTTATTTTTCAATTAACTTTTCAATTATAAACATTTTTAAAAACGATATTAAAGATATTTATTAATATAAAAAGTCATTAATTATAAGTTTAAGCAAACTGATATAAAAAACGTCATGATAAAGTTAATCAATAAATAATTTTAAAAAATTCTTCAAATTTATTAAATAACTTTTTACTGAGTCATTAAGTAATTAAATTAAATTGTTAATCGTATATTTTAAAGCATATTAATAATAAAAGTTAATAAATTATTTTTAAATATTTAAATTAGAGTTTCAATATTGATACACTCTTTCTTTCTACATATACATTCTCATCTTTACATGTACACTTTTTTTATACTTTAGTCATAATAGAAAAAGTAAAAGAGTTTAATCATGATCTCATCAAATTTAGTAAACACGCTGATATTCATAAATGCGCTCTCAATCATTCATAATTTTGAAATCTACATTGTTTTAAAATGCAGTTACATATGAAATGCTGCAAATAAATCTGCTTTCATGTGCATCAAAGAAGAGATAACATTCTGATTTCTTTCTCTTTCTCTACTTCTTTCTCTATTTTTTTCTGTCTCTCTTCGCTTATTCTTTCTCACTCTTTCTCTTTTTCTTTCTCATTCTTTAATTGTAATTGACTTCATCATTTTCTATCTTCGCTTCATCTTCATCTTTGTTAAAACATGCTCAAATTGTGAAAGATTTTGCTGAGTTGAATTTTCATGTTTTTCTTGACATCTTTGATTTTCTCTATCTTGCGCTTCAACAGATTGATTCTTTAACTTCATGACAGTTAAATTTTGAACAAGTAAAAGTGAATTGATAAAAACTGCAGTGACTTTGATATCATTCTTCATTCATATCACTGTAAATTTGTTAAATCATCAGTGTGAATGTATATTTTTCAGCTTCAAAACTTCATTTTCTGCTACATTGTAAATATGCATCTGAATTTGATGAACATAAGATAGTTTCATGAATGTTAAGTATATATGTTTGCATGTCGTTAAAAATTCATCTTCTAAGATCAACATTTTATACTGTTCAACTATGCATAAAAGAGCAAAAGAAGTTACATGAGTAATGAGATCTCATAGTATTGAAATTCAAACAGTATGAGAAATTTGAATTTTTGCTTTTTTAATGATCATAACATGATCTTGATGTTGATTTATAAGCAGTAGCTTCAGACTATTCATCATCATCTTAAAATCATTAATGAAGTTTAAAAGATTTTGCTTCAAATTGACATGACTGCTTTCATCATGAAAGATTGCATGATTGTTGAAATTCAGACATTTATTGATTCAGCACTTGATAAACTTCTTCTTGTATGATTGAAGCAGATCACTGATCAGATATAACTAGATCTGTCGTTGAATCAGAATTGAGTTGAATTGAGAGAGATCAACTCAATTCAAGATTGAATTTGAGTTGAGATTGAGTTGATTTCTCTCAACTCGAGCTCAACTTGAAATCGAGTTGAGTTGCTTGAACTCGATTTCTGAAAATAGTATACTTTCTACCATACTTTCTACCCTACTTCCCGCTCTACTTTCTATTATTCTTTCTATCAAACTTTCTATCATATTCTCTATAATATTTTCTATTATACTGTTGAAGCAATAGAAGCAGCAGTAGAAGTTGTAGTAGAAGCAGAGAAAGTAGTCGTTCAATTAGAAACATAGTTGTTGCAGTGTCATTACACTGCTTGCTAGCCTGATTGAGGCTAGCGTCAGTTGCGACACAAAATTCTATCATATTTTCTATCATACTTTTTTTTTCCAAATTTTTTTGCAATCAATTTTGCAATCAGTTTGATAAAACGTTTGATAGAAAATATGATAGAAAATATGATAGAAAGTAGTGTAGAAAATATGATAGAAAATATGATAGAGAGTAGAATAGAAAGTATGATAGAGAATATGATAGAAAATATGATAGAGAGTATGATAGAGAATATGATAGAAAATATGATAGAGAGTAGAATAGAGAGTAGAATGAAAAGTAGGGCAGAGAGTAGAATAGAGAGTAGAGTAGAGAGTAGAGCGAAAAGTAGAATAGAAAGTAGAATGAAAAGTAGAGTGAGAAGTAGGGTAGAAAGTAGAGTAGAAAGTAGAGTAGAAAGTAGAGTAGAAAGTAGAGTAGAAAGTAGAGTAGAAAGTAGAATAGAAAGTTTGATAGAAAATATGATAGAAAGTATGATTAAAAGTAGAGTAGAAAGTAGAATAAAGAGTAGAGTAGAAAGTAGAATAGAAAGTAGAGTAGAAAGTAGAATAGAAAGTAGGGTAGAAAGTAGAGTAGAAAGTTTGATAGAAAATATGATAGAAAGTATAGTTGAAAGTAGGGTAGAAAGTAGAATAAAAAGTAGAGTAGAAAGTAAAGTAAAGAGTTTGATAGAAAATTTGATAGAGAATTTGATAGAAAGTAGGCCTGAAATTGAGTTCAAGTCAACTCGTCAAGTTGATCAAGTTGAATCGAAGATCTGACTCAACTCGTTTAAGTTGAATTGATCTTCTTCAACTCAACTTGAACTCAAAATTCAATCTGAGTTGAGTTGAGTAACTCAAACTTAATAACAGATCTAGATATAACATTGCTGCAGAATGTTTTTCATTATAGATTCATTTAAGCTGATCTTTCTGAGCTTCATACTTCTTTGAAGTATGAATGTACATGACTTTGTGTCAGATTGAATAAAACTTCTTTCACTTTTCATTGATTTCAAAACTCTTGCAACAGTTAATTAACACGTTCTTGTTAACATGTCAGATGCACAGTAAATAAGTTGTTATAAAATACATCTGTCAGAAAGCATTGATCAGATCTTGCTCACAGTCAGTCAAGATCATCTTCGATTGAATGATATTAAACTTCTCATAAAGTTGATTCAGTTAAGTTAATACTTAATTATACCTTTTTTTTTTCTATTAGTTAAAGTAATAGAAAAATTACATCTTTCATATGTTTATCTATCAAAAAGATGAATTCAACATAAAAAATTATGTTTAAAATTATGATTTCATTGATAATCAGTAGAAACATCTTGTATCAATTGATTTTATAAATGCAGTTCATTATCAAAATCTCATTATTAAACTTTAAGATTTTCTGACAATTGATTCTGCTGAAGAATAGTTTAATGATCTTGTTGAACTCATTTGTTTTATATCAAAAGAATCATTCATTGAGCTGCAGTTGCTGAAACAAAGTCTGAATCAAAGTCAGAGCACTTAAAGTCTGACTTCTCATTGAGTTCTTGACATTGTATATATTCATACATTTGAAAAGAGATTGAGTTTCATTGATATCAAGTCAAAGATGAATCAGAATCTGATTGAAATTCATTTCTATTCTGATTTGATGAGTAATTTCATTGTATATCTTCATCATCATCATTAACTTTCTGATTGTTGAGTGAATCTCAGCAAGAATGACTTCATGATTATGCTCAGAATTTCATATGACTGTTACATATCAGTATTTCTCATCATTAATCTTGATGATGATGCTGAAAAAACATTCAATGAATCTAGAAGAATCATAAAGATGTTTATTATATTCATCATTATTCAGACATGATTTTTTCTTGCAATTACAGCACAGATAAACTTTGTTTTCAATATTAAAGTTCTTTTTATTCATTTTATGTCATGAACTGAAAGCTGAACTGAATCAAAATTAAATTCTAGAAACTAGATTTAAGATACAAGATGTTACATGAAGAAGAAAGAAAAGAAAAAGAACTGTTCAAAGATTTTATATCTACTGAACGCTGAGTATCATTCATATCTAATGATTCTCATAACATTACTGATAACTTCATTCATAACATCACTCGTAACAACATTTAACATCATTTAACATTTCTTTTTTCAACATCTTTTGAATAACACTTACTAAAATCATGACAATAAATCTCTCTTTTGAAATCGAAGCTTCTGTGACACTTTCAATTCTTGAACTCATACTTGAAGTCATTGTTTCTCTGAACATAAGTGATTCAAGAATCTTTATTTGAATGATCAGAATTTTGAGCATGATAGATGTTCATGATCTCAATGACATTCATCACATTCATAAACTTTATTCAACTGTTTTCTTCTATCTCAGTTCACTTAATTAAATACTTTAGTTGTGAGTTTTTTACTTGAGAGTTCAATATTTCGTTCATCTTTCAATTAATCATTTCTTCAGTGAAAACTATTGAAAACGATACAAGAAGTATTTGTTCAAATAAGAAATCATCAACTGCAGATCAAAGCAAATTAATATAAAAGACATCATGATAGAATTATAAATTAAATAATTTTAACTAATAAGAATGAGAACTAATGATTTTAATGATTCTGAAGAATTTCTTGAATTTGTTGAATAACTTCTTGCTGAGTCAATGAATCATTAAATTGCAAGCATTTAATCAAACTAGATCATTAACTGCATATTTGAATCTGTATTTTCAATGAGCATTAGCAAATTGCTTTTGTGATGTTTGAGCTAAAGTCATTTGTTCTTGCAGAATTTCATTGATTTAATTTATTTTCTGAATAAACAGATCAACATGTATTTGATTTGAATATTTAATAATGTTCATAAAAGTTTTCTTTAATTTCAATCTCATTCAAGAATGCTGCTTGAAGTTAGCTAGAAACGACGTGCATTAAGTGCTCTTGAAGAAGTGATTGTTGATGATAAACTCAGCTGATGACAGTCAAGCAGCTCAATCATTCTGCATGAAGATCATGAAGACTCGAAGATATTACTTCAAAACATCATTAGTATTCTTGATTTGATCATTCATTTCAAGATGAAACGCAGTTGATAATTGAACTTAAATTTTTAATCATTTGCAAAGTTCATCTCAAAAATGACTAATGAACTGAGTTTCTCGATTCAAGATGATTGAATCAGATAATTCATGATGTTTTTATACTGAGCGATAAAAGACTTGAGCTGTATTCAGAGCTGTAATTTCATTCATAAACTCATAATGCACTTGTTTAAATAGTCTATTCATGATTATCATGATATTGATTATTGAATTTTCATTCAAATTCTTGCTTTCAAATACTGTCATAATGAAATTCATGACTATGTCTTTTCAGCAACAATTGAATACATCAAAAGACTTCAGAACTCTCTGATACTTTTCTTTAAAAACTTTCACTTGAAAGCATAAATGACAATTGCATACAAAGTGTGCTATTGACTCGATTATTTTGAATCAATAATAATAATGACTGAATATTTTATAAATTTTAGCTTTATTCAAATGATCTGCAATAGACATGTCATGACTTAACTGAAGCAGATGTAGTTGCAGTTCTTCATCTTTGAATATTAGTAATTTATCTTTATAGTAAACTCGATCATTTTGCAGAATATATTCTGTCAATGAAAATTCTTTAAGCTTTTGCTGATCATCTCTTAACGCGATTACAATGATTTATACTTATTCATCATAGAAATAAACTGCTGAGAGTTAATCTTCTAGCTCATTCATAAACATTTTCTCTGATAATTCAGATTGCTCAGAGAGCACTGATTCACTCTTCAAGTCACTTATTTCTTTAAATGATTCAGACTGCTCAAAGAACACTGATTCATTCTCTGAGTTACTTTCATCAAATGCTTTCAGATCATTATCATCAAGAACATTAATTAGAACTTGAATTTTTAAATTTTTAAATTTTAACATGATCTGTCACTGATGTTCTTGATGACTATTCTTCTCATTCAAGAGAAAATCTTTTGATTGACATGTAAATGCATCAACTCAAGTGTTTAATTCACTTGAATAATACATAATTTTGAAGTTAAATTGAAAGAGAAACTCTGATCATCTGACTTGTCTTCAACTGAGCAGCTTGATTGACATAAAATATTTCAGATTTTTATGATTGAAAATGACTTCAACGAGATCTAAAGTGTCTTTCAGCTTGAGTCTTCATTTCTCGAAAGCTCTGATTATAGCTAGAAGTTTCTTGTCATAGATTTCATAGTTGCATTTCGCGAATAGCATTTTTGAAGAGAAATAAACTACTGATTTTAACTGATCATTATCATTTCATTGAAACATGACTTCAACTACAACATAGTTGACAACATCAATTTCTACAGTCACAGATAAATTCAAATTATAATGCATTAAAATAGAAGTGATGATGAATGCATGCTTAAATTAATTGAATGCAAATTGATATTTTTGAGTTCAATTAAATGACTGATCTTTTCTGATTAAGACAGTTAATGATTCAATCAGCTTGAAAAATTTCTTAATAAATCATTTATAAAAGTTAACAAAGCTCAGAAAGCTCTGAACATCTTTGACATCTTGAAATGTCACTCAATTTATGATGACATTGATTTTCTCAGAATTCATCTTGATTTCATTGATGATGATTATTAGATTCAGATACTTGACTTTGATAACTGAAAATTTGCATTTCTCAATATTTATCTGTAGTTCAATGACTCTGAGTCATTCTAGTATCTGATGAACATACTGAGTATGCTTCTTTTTGCTGTTGCTATAAATCAAGATATCATTCATGTACATGATGCAAAAAACATCTAAAAAGTTATGCAGAATGTCATTAATGAAGTTCTAAAATGATGATGATTCATTTATAAGTTTGAAGAGTAGAACATTGTATTCATATAATTCATATCATGTTCAAAAAGCAATCTTTCACTCATCTTCATAAGTCATTTGCAGCTTATTAAAGACTGCAATGATGTTTAATTTGATGTAGTACTTGATCTTAGTCAATTGATTCAGAGTTTCTTGAATGAAAGACAATGAATATCAATTTTTAACTGTCATGACGTTCAGATTTCTATAATCTACGCAAAATCTAAGTTTTTCATCTGATTTTTTAACAAAGAGTATCAAAAAGATCATGAGAGAAGAGCTAACTTGAATAAAGTCTTTGATTAAATTATTTTTCAGATATTTCTTTAGTACTCAAAACTCATCTTGAAACATGTCATATAAAGATTTAAAGATAGAAGTTTTGTTTTTCTGCAGCTGTATTTTATGATCATAGAAATGTTATTCAGATAAAATGTTCATCAATTTGTGAAAGAAAACGTTTAAAAAGTCGTAATATTCAAGAAATAATAAAATGACAGAATCAACAATAAACGTGATTTTCAGAGCTTTATTGATATTTCTCATGAATATGACAAACAGATCATGATTCTTTTTTCTAATGAGTCACAGAAATGAAGCATTATTTATAACATAAATCTTTAGAGACTTGAAAGCAGAAGTGAAAGAGATCAAAGATGATTACAATCAACTTAAATGATTTGAAGATGAAGACATTAAAAAAGCTGATACTGACACAGTTGAGTTCAAGATGCTCAAGAGAGTTTCAAATATGAATTCTGAATTGACTTGAGATTCAAAGATGAGCTGATTATGATGCAGATTTATAATCGCTTTATGATTTTTTAATCAGAGCAGATTTAAAACAACTGAGAATTGCAAAAGCTAAGTGATATAAAAGAGAATTTCTTCAAGCTTTTTACTTGAAACTCAAAGTTTAATCAGAACGTAATGAGTGATTGATTCAAATATGATTAATTGATCATTAAATTTTTAAAGAGTATGAGATTCAGATAAAGAAAAACAGAAAAGAGAATGTTTTTACATGAAAGAATCATCAATAAATGCATAATCAATGACATTGATATTGATTAAAACAGAGAGATTGACATTGATTTTATTGCTTTCTAGATTACTTGAAAGCATGAGATGATCATTGTTCATCTTCTTTTCTAACTGATGAATTGAACAAACTGAGAATGCAAAGAATTTCAGACTATTCAATTGTCTCTGTGAATGACTGTTTGCAAAGACTAGACTTTTTTCAAGATGAAAGAAATATTGAAAGTAAGATTGTTGATAGAGATTGCAAGAATAGACAAGAAGATGATTCATAGCTGAACTTTGAGCTTGAAATTGCAGATCACAGTCTGATGCTCAGATTTATTGCAGTATAAACATAAATGATTGATCATGCAATATTGATGCTTTTCAAAAGTTAATGAGTCTCATTTCTTCATATTGATGATTGATAAGTTCATGAGATTTCTTGCACTCAAGATCGTAGTCTCTAAATCTGTTGAAAGTATCACATATTTCATGAAATGCATGAGAATTGTAAAGATTACAGAGATAAAATGAGTCATTGCTTTTGACTTGAGAAGATTCTGTACTATGACATAATATCAATTATTCAATTGCTGACATTTGATAATCAGCTGCTCATAAATCAGACTGCTGATGTTCATCTGAATTAATAAAGATTTAAGCTCGCTGAATAACTCATTTTTCTGATTGAATTTTTGAATTATGATGTCATATTCAATTGCATCAATGTGTTGCTGAAAATTGAACAAATATTTTGTGAAGATGCAACTTTGCATTCTCAGAGTTGAAATGAATCATTAAATGATTTCTTGCTTGTTTGAATCATCAAAGACTTGTCTTAACAAGATAATTAACTACTCAATCATGACTAGCTTGTCATGCTGAGTAATTATATGCAACAATGCTTGAGTGACAGCATTTTTCATTAAACGATTATATTCATATAACAGATGAAACTTGAGAATCAAATAATGATTTGCGTTCAACTTCAGCTTACTTTTCAGTTTAAAAATGAATTGATTTAACTTATTCTCTTGCTCTTCAATATAAAGTTCTGAATCAGAATATTTTTCTAATTTGATATTGATTTCGCTTATGCTCTTGAATTCTTGAATCATTTCTGACAAGATTTCATTATTGACTTGAGTCTGCTTAAATTTGAACTGAGTTTGCTCATGTTCTTGTTGACAGACTGAGACTCAGTTGACATACTGAATGATGATATCGTTGAATCAGATTTGAAGATTGATCAGAAAAGTGTATCACGTCTCAAAAACATTGTTGACGTGAATTTGAAATTGAGTGACAGTGATGAATTCGTTGACAAAGACTTGAGATATCAATGATAAGATGTTGCTGATATTCTTGAATTGACTCATGATGTAATAGTTGATGCAACATAATGTCATGAACTGAGAGCTGAACTGAATCAGAATTGAATTCTAGAAACTAGATTTAAAATACAAGATGTTGCATGAAGAAGAAAGAAAAAAAAGAGAACTGTTCAGAGATTTTATATCTACTGAATGCTGAGTATCATTCATATCTAATGATTCTCATAACATCATTGATAACTTCATTCATAACATCATTCATAACAACATCTAACATCGTTTAACATTTCTTTTCTCAACATCTTTTGAATAACACTTATTAAAATCGTGACATCTTGATGTAAGCTATAATGATTGCATATTCTTTTTCATTCTCATCAATGTGCTTGTTGATGACATTTAGTAAAAGTCTGAGTAATACATACTGTTCATTCAGAAAGAATGAAGCAAGAGACATGATGTATGAGAAGATAACAATATGATTAAAAAATGTAGATTTCAAATTATAAATGATTGAAAGTGCATTTATGAATATCAGCATGTCTACTAAATTTGATGAAATCATGATTAAATTTTTTCACTTTTTCTATTATGACTAAAGTACAAAGAGAGTGTACATGTAAAAGATGAGAATGTATATGTATAAAAAAAGAGTGTATTAATATTAAGATTCTTAAATTAATGTCATTTAATCTCACAGAATTTCGTTAATCTAATTTATTTTTTGAATAAATAAATTCATCATAATTTAATTTCAAAGCTTAATAACGTTTAATGAAATTTTATTAAACTTTAAACTCATTCAAAAATATTATTTTAAGTTAATTAAAAAAACGTGCATTAAGTAGTTTTAAAAACGTAATTATTAATGATGAATTTAACGAAAAACAGTTAATCAGTTTAATTATTTTGTAATAATGACATGAAAGTTTAAAAACATTATTTTAAAACAAGATTGAAGTTTTTTATTTACTCATTTGTTTTAAAGTAAAATGTAATTAATAATTTAATATAAATCTTTAATCATTTATAAAGTTTATTTAAAAAATAATTAATGAATTAAATTTCATAATTTAATGTAATTAAATTAAATAATTCATAATGTTTTTATATTAAATGATAAAAGACTTCAACTATGTTTAAAATAATGATCTCGTTTATAAATTCATGATGAATTTGTTTTAATAATTTATTTATTATAATTATAATGTTCGTTATTGAATTTTCATTTAAATTTTTACTTTTAAGTAATTTTATGATGAAATTCATAATTAAATATTTTCAACGTTTGTTAAATACATTTAAAACTTTAAAATCTTTTAATACTTTTTTTAAAGATTTTAATTTAAAAATATAAATAATAATTATGAACAAAGCAAGTTATTAAATTAATCATTTTAAATTAAAAATAATAATGATTAAAATTTCATAAATTTTAATTTTATTTAAATGACTTTCAATTTATGAATTATACATGCATCAAACAATCACAACGCACGCAAAATGAATTTTTGAAAAAAGCATTACAAATGAGAAAGTAAGAATTGAATAAATGATTAAATAATGATGAATTGCATAAACAGCAGTAATGTTGATTCAATGATGATTGTAAGTAACATTGACTCATTGTAAAGAAGCAGCAACGTGAAGTTTAAATGCTTATGCAATGAGAAAATGAACATTATCAACATCATAAATCTATTAACACAGACATTGACGTTAAAGAAAGAGAAGAACAAAAATCATTCATGAAAAGAAGTGATCTTGAAGCTGATTCAATGTTTTTAAAATGTCTCAGAAAAGAAGATTGAAAATCAAGATGCATTCATTGTAAAGAATGTATAAAAGTTGAAAATATTCATACAACTTTTTAATAAACAGTTACAGACATAAGAAAATATGCATTTTACATTCAAATCATCATTATAAATCAATATAGCAAGAGAAGAAGCAATAGCAAGAAAGTAATGATTTAAAGATGATTTATCATCACTTCATAAAAAACATAAGATTTTGATGAAAATAATGAAAAGAAATGAAATGAAAAAGATACAAAAGAAGTCAATCAATCAGATTTTTCAAGAAATTGCAAACATGTTGATGATGCAATAAAATTTAATCATGTCGCTTTGCAAGCTGAAAAGCAAAGACATTGCACTTTATATGATAAATTCAGAGATTCAAGCAGCTTTAGAAAAGTTTCAAACATGAGTAAAGAGAATTGTAAACTCAGTGCATGTAGTATGTAGAAGCTTTGCAATATTAACACATAATGTATGCATCACATTAAATATAAACAATCAGAAGATAATCATCAAAAGATTAATAAAAGACAATGAAAGATTTCATGTAAATTTAAAGATGTTAAGAATGACTTAATTCAAAAGAATAGTTGAAAGTGAGAAAGCTCACTCATCATTTATTATAAAAATCATGATCAAAATGATGATGAATTGATTGTTGAATGTAAACATGCTGAACTTGTATCAGGAATGCATATGCAAATTGTTTGAAAGAAACTGTTGCATCACACAGTGTTATAAATGCTTTGATTTTGATCATATGATTAAATTCTGCAAAAATGAAGAGTGCTGCTTTAAATGCACAGATAAACATCACATTGAAGAATGCATTGTATCAATGAATAAAAGATGATGCATGAACTGCAATGACAGTCATGAACTCTGAATGCACTTTTGTTTTAAGTGAAAACTGCAGATAAAGAAATCAGAAGAAATCTTTTGAAATAGATCAATCAGATACTTCATAGCATCAAAAGATGATTATTCATTCTCTTTTTTCTTTCTGAACTTCTTGAATTTAATGAACTACTTGAGTTTAATGAATTTCTCAAGTTCAATAAACATCTTGATGATCATAAGCAGTTAAGACGTCAATGAATTTACATGACAAGTCATGAAAGTCAAGAAGAGACGTGTTGATCACTCTTTATGCATGATTAATGACTCAAAGAATATGAAATCTGAACAGATACAGAAACGCTCAATTAAAAAATGTGAAAGACTCACAAGAACTGAAAATATATGAAAAGTAACTTCAACGCAAAGTCAACAACAGCTACAAATAATTTTATGATGAATCAATTCTTTCTATGAATTTTACAATACAACATCAGAAAATCATTGAAAATTTAAGAATCTTTTCTGATAAACAGAGAAGTTCATGAATTCAACATAGTAGTAATTCAGAAACAAGATCATAATGTTAATGCTTTGCAGATGTTTAACTCAACTCACAACTTCTTTCATCTAATGAAAGACTCATCATTTCAAGCAAGAACATGTATTTATATCAACAAGCATTTAAAATTCAATCAATGAACAGTGAAAACAACTGAGTCAAACATCTGTTCAATTAAATTACAAATTAGCAACTCAATAAATGAAATGTAGATGCTACAACTCGTAAACATCTACAATTCATACTCACTGTTTATCATCTTCACGAAAGAATCATTTACTATTTCTTGATTGAAAGAATTAATCAAGAATGACTGCAAACAACTAATTATAAAAGATTTCAATATGCATCATTCACACTGAGAAGACAGAAGATACTTCACTCATCATATGATGATTGATGCTTTATTAAACATCATTATGAATGCAAGATTAAAGTTATTGTTTAAGTCAGACATAATTATCAGAAAGATTCACAATCAGCTTATAATGATAAATTTAACATTCAACAGCAAAAAAATACAGTTCATGATATACAAATGCAAGATGAGAACTGATTTACATCAAGAATTCAATCATTTTTCAATTGCTATAAAGTTATGTTTATGCACATTCTTCATACAGCTTTCAACTCGTTGACTATGAAAGAAAATGAATACAGAAACATTAAACATTTATCTAAGAATATATCTTTTTGTTGATCATTTTTTTGATAACAGAATGATGATAAATGACAGAGTAATTGAGATCACTTGCATATTACAAGAAATCATCAAGAAATCTACTCTCTGAGCAAAATCATCAAATTGAACACATGATTTCTGAAATCAAATCTGCTCAGAAATCATGATAAAATCATGATGACTGTGAATCATATGAAAAACACAGAGTACTCTGAGAACATGAAATGATTATCTGAAATACAATGATCATAAAAACAAGATCATTAAAGAAATGAAACATTCACATTTCAGATCACAGATGCATGCATTGACTCATCTCATTGAATGTCTAATCACGTAATTAGATGATAAATTAGATGATTTATCATTTTGATTGATCTCTCTTCTTATAAGATCACTTTGACGTGATTAGCTGCAAACGCATGTCTAATAGCTTAAATGACACGATTGACATCGTTTATCACATTGACATGAATTATTAAAATGACACGAATTATCAAAATAACATACTCGACAGCAAATGTTCTGTTTAATGCGCAATATTTTATCTTTTTTTGACATTAAATTAATCATTAAATGAATCAATGAATTGATTATCTAACTAGTTATTTAATCATCTATTTAAACGAATTATTAACTATGTAGAATGTTTGATAGAAAGTTACAAAGAAAGTCATGAAGAAAGTCATGAAGAAAGTTATGAAGAAAGTTATGAAAAGAGTCATGAAGAAAGTCATGAAAAGAGTCATGAAGAAAGTCATGAAGAAAGTCATGAAGAAAGTCATAAAGAAAGTCATGAAGAAAGTCATGAAAAGAGTCATGAAGAATGTTTAGTAAAGTCATATTTGATGCTCAATAGAGATCAAATTTGATTCTTGAATATGAAGCAATTTGATGTTTGATAGAAAGTCATGTAGATAAATGAGCATGTAGATGAGTAGATAGAGAAGTATGTAGAGTATCAAGTAGACAGAAAGTCATGTAAAAAGCATTGTTTAATGCATGTTATGCATTCAATCAACGCGTATTTTGAAGCATGTAGAGTGTTTAATAGAAAGCTCAATAAAATGTTAAATAAAATGTTCAATAAAATGTTTGATAAAATGTTTGATAAAGTCATATTTGATGCTCAATAGAGATCAAATTTGATTCTTGAATATGAAGCAGTTCAAAGTTTGATATCAAGTCATGAAGAGTGCTTTCTATTAAGCTAATTAACTTGTGCTATGAAGCATGTATGAAGCATAGTATGAAGTAGATCATGAAGCGAATGAGACGTGTTTAAACGCGTCATATGAAGTATGTTTTGAAGTGAGTAGACTGACAAGTAGATGAATGAGTAGATAGCTGAGTTGATAGCTGAACATGTACATAGATGAGTAGATGTTGAAATACGAGATCATATTAATATTCTGATTGTTGTTGTTCTAAAAAGTGAGAAATATAAAGAAAGAAGATGAAAACTTTGAATCATCTAGCGTCAGCTTTATAGAGCTTGAAGTGAAGATTACTAATCACATAAGTAGCAGTATTGTTTTCTGTTTTCAACAGTAGATAGAATGATGAGTTGATATCTGAACATGTAGATAACTGAGTAAGTAACTGAGTAGATAGCTGAGTAAACAGCTGAGTAGATAGCTGAGTAGATAGCTGAGTAAATAGCTGAGCATGTAGAATGATGAGTAGATAAATGAGTAGATAAACTAATGAGTAGATAGACTAATGAGTAGATAGACGAGTAGATAGAATGACGAGTAAAATGATGAGCATGTAGAGTGACGAGTAGAATAATGAGTAGAATGATGAGTATGATGATGAGTAGAATGATGAGTAGAATGATGAGCATGTAAAATGATGAGTAGAGTGATGAGCATGTAGAGTGATGAGTAGAATGATGAGTATGTAAAGTGATGAGTAGATGAGCGAGTAGATGAATGAGTAGACTAATGAGCATGTAGAATGATGAGTAGAATGATGAGCATGTAGAGTGATGAGTAGATGAGCGAGTAAGTGAGCGAGTAAATGAGCGAGTAGAATAATGAGCATGTAGAGTGATGAGTAGAGTGATGAGTATGTAGAATGATGAGTAGAATGATGAGCATGTAGAATGATGAGTAGAATGATAAGCATGTAGAATGATGAGTAGAATGATGAGCATGTAGAATGCAATGAATGAAGATTATGTCAATCTGACTGTTAATCATCTAATCAGCTATGCACAAAGATAAATGATTCAATTTATCAGCTATTAGATCTCAGTACAAGATTAATGATATAATTTAATGATGTTTGATTGAATCTTTGATCTAATCAGCTGTCAACGATGTCAATGATGTCAACGTGATGATTAGTTGCAGATGATTGATTAATTAGCACATGAGAATTTATTGATGTGAGTTAAACAATGAATTAAAATCAATTTGATGCTTTGCAAAATAAGCTAGAATTAAAAGTCAGTTATTCAAAAAACTTTCGCAGTTTTCATCACTAAAAAGTGATGATTTCAATTGCATGACAAAGTCATTTGAAGAAAAAACAGAAATGCTATAAAAGAAGTTCTTTTCATCATCATCTTAAATAAACATCAATGACACTTTAAGATTATTTATATTGCTGACAGTATTATTTGATTCAGTCTTATCATAAGATGAAATGAGATAAATAATTCAATGAATAAAAGTCAACAAAACATCAGATGCATTTAAAATTTCAAATAAAGCATTGCAAGTGAGCTTAATGAAACTGATTTCAATACTGATCAGTTTATTCAATGCATGCATAGCTCACAAATATCATTTAAAGCAGTTTAAAAAAACTTAAACAATAGTACTATGTAAATCAAAAAAGAGCAATTACATTGATTTGAAGATATATTGACTCATTGCACTATTAAACATCATGAATAAGATACTAGAATCAATCATGATCAAAAGACTAAGTGACATTACTGAGATTCATCACATGCTTTTAAACACTCAAATGAAAGCAAAATGCAAGTGATTCATGATTTCAGCGCTGAATTTACTAGTAGATCAAGTACATGCAGTATGAGACTGCAAAATCAACTATATGATCTTCATGCTCAGTTGAAATATCATCAATGCATTTTATCATGTCTTGCACATCAAATCTCTGCATATACTGAAAATAAGAAAAATATTAAACTATATAATTGATTGAACTTGCAGCTTTCTGAAAGACAGAGAGTCATCTTTGATATTCAATGAGCAAATGAGTTCAATGCAATGAATAAACGCTGACATATCACAGAAATCTCTCATATTTTCAATTTTCTTTCTATTCTTTAATGCAAGCTTAATCAAAAAATGCAAAGCACTAGAAATCAAAATCAAAGTGCTCAACTTCATGAATAACATCAATATTCTGATTTATAACAAAATCATGAAATCAAACTGTAAAATGCTGAGTCAAGCACATAACATCTGTGTGAAGTGAGTTTAAATTCATGATATCATGTTTGCTTCAGAAAAATATAAACTCATACACTTCACATGTAAGTTAAAAAGATTTGATATGACAGTCAGTCTACATATAGAAAACTCAATAATAAAGTCAAAATTGAACATATGAATTCTTAAAGTACAATTGAACATGAAACTATGATGAAATTCACATCTTCATCAAATAAAAGCAGATCACATCATCAAGATGCTGATGCTTAATTAACTTAAAGTCTTCACTTGAGAAGTTACATTTACAAAAGTAAGACAAATATATTCAGCAATGATAAAATCAGAAATAATGTTCAAAGCATTAATATAACATCAATGTGATAAAAAAGAAAGATTATTGAATATGAAATGAAGACTAAAAGCTCTTCAGAATCAAGTGTTGCATCATGTGATTAACATTTTTAAGAAAGTGAATATTAAAATGCTGAAAGTCAAAACATATACATCTTCACTACATGTTCATCTGAATAAACTGCAGAATCAGATCATACTACACAGTTGAGATGATAATAGAATGTGAAAGACTTGATGAGCATGCAAGATCATACATGCTCATTTGATAGAAATTGATAAACTTATTTCTCACTTTTCAATCTTTAAAAAAATGATGTTTCTGAACATTTCAATTAAAAAAAAGCAAAGATACAGTTTAAATACAGATGATTCAATTTCTCAACATTGATTTCAATAAGTAAACATGCAATTGCACAGTTTCATAAAAGTCAATGAAATCTTTAATGAAAAAATTACAAGAAATGCATCATAAACATTAATGCAATTTTCATTCAAAGATTTCATTTATTCAAGAAGTCAATAAGAATGCATGATAATTTTCAGAAGATTAAAAACATTCTTGCAATTTACATCAAAACTGAATGCATAGAATTAAATGTTTATCTACACTTAAAAAACATATTGAATGTGAATAATTCTCACTGTGACTGTGAATGAAATCATCAGACAGTCAAGCATATTCTGATGCATTGTTTAAACTGAGTGCATCTTCAATTGAAAATGCTATGAGACGTTGACTTCATAAATTATCAAATCATCATCACATTCATGAAAAGTCTTAAAATAATAGCAAGAATGTTGATGAAAATGAAGCTTTTGAAGCAGTTTAAAGTGACAAGAACATTCATTCTTTAACATACAATTATCGCGAACAAATTTGATACATAGTTTCAGCTTTATTGTTTCAATTGCATGTAGCAGTTGTATAAACAGTGAGCGATTTTCTATCTCAGAGAGTTTTGTTCACTCAACACATATAGCATAAAGTTTCTCATGAATCAATCTAATTGATGTTATAAAAGTGTATGAATTTATTATTATTATTATTATTACTTTATTATTTACTTTATTATTTATTAATCATTTTTTTTTTTTTTTTTTTTTTTTTTTTATAGTATAAAAAACCA